>Ga0163215_100103_pt1 | contig 261745 bp, 241 predicted proteins | sample SynspAceP_FD_185934 | JGI IMG/M metagenome (GOLD analysis project Ga0163215, IMG submission 185934) | Saline lake microbial communities from Ace Lake in Antarctica - Synechococcus sp. Ace-P (Hybrid Assembly) | ecosystem: Environmental > Aquatic > Non-marine Saline and Alkaline > Saline | place... | reverse complement strand
GCTTCCTTCAGACCCCACCGTTGGCCAGTGACGCCCTTGCCATTCAGATTGTCTTCCCCTCGGTCGGGGTGACTCCACCTTCTTTCAGGTGGACGGGTTTGCCGGCTTCGCCGGGCAAACAAAAAAGGCACGCCGAGGCGTGCCTTTTTTATCGCCCTTTAGACTGTCGTCGCCTAGAAGAACGCCTGCAGGCCGGTCTGCGCGCGACCCAGGATCAGCGCATGCACATCGTGGGTGCCTTCATAAGTGTTGACCACTTCCAGGTTGACCACGTGGCGAATCACGCCGTACTCGTCGGAGATACCATTGCCGCCCAGCATGTCGCGGGCAACACGGGCGATATCCAGCGACTTGCCGCAGGAATTACGCTTCATCATGGAGGTAATTTCCACCGCCGCAGTACCTTCATCTTTCATGCGACCCAGGCGCAGGCAACCCTGCAGTGCCATGGTGATCTCGGTCTGCATATCGGCCAGTTTCTTCTGGATCAGCTGCGTCTGCGCCAATGGGCGGCCGAACTGCTTGCGGTCCAGAGTGTACTGGCGAGCGGTGTGCCAGCAGAATTCAGCGGCGCCCAGAGCGCCCCAGGAAATACCGTAACGGGCAGAGTTCAGGCAGGTGAAGGGGCCCTTCAGACCGGTTACACCTGGCAGCATGTTCTCTTCCGGTACAAACACGTCTTCCATCACGATCTGGCCGGTGATCGAAGTACGCAGACCTACCTTGCCCTTGATCGCCGGCGCGCTCAGGCCTTTCCAGCCCTTCTCGAGAATAAAGCCGCGGATCACGTTATCGTCGGTTTTTGCCCAGACTACGAATACATCAGCGATGGGGCTATTGGTGATCCACATCTTCGCGCCCTTGAGCGAGTAACCACCCTCAACGGTGCGCGCGCGGGTGATCATCGAGCCCGGGTCCGAACCATGATCCGGCTCGGTCAGACCGAAGCAACCAATGTATTCACCGCTGGCCAGCTTGGGCAGGTACTTCTGTTTCTGCTCTTCACTACCAAATTCGTTGATCGGCACCATCACCAGCGAGGATTGCACGCTCATCATCGAGCGGTAGCCCGAATCAACGCGCTCCACTTCACGGGCAATCAGGCCGTAGCACACATAGTTCAGGCCGCTTCCGCCGTATTGCTCGGGAATGGTCGCGCCAAGCAGACCCAGCTCGCCCATTTCGCGGAAGATGGAAGCGTCGGTATTCTCGTTGCGGAACGATTCCAGCACCCGCGGCATCAGCTTGTCATTGCAATACTGAGCAGCGGAATCACGCACCATGCGCTCTTCTTCGGTCAGTTGCGAATCAAGCAGCAGCGGATCAATCCAGTTAAAGCTAGCTTTGGAATCGGCCATGAGAACTCCGTAATGTTGTCAATTAGGGACAGGCATCTGAGCGACGCCCTGCATTGGCAACAAGACTAGACCCCATTGGCGTTTCCGGCAAACGCGTTTTTCTCAGCCATCTGTGCTATTTTGGAACTCCGAAAACCAGCCGCAAGCGTCAAGCCGCTCCAAAGGAGCCCCTATGCGCCGCAAGATCCCGCCGACCCAGGCGCTTATCTGCTTTGAATCCTCCGCTCGTCATGAGAGCTTCACCAAGGCCGCCGAAGAAATGGCGTTGACTCAGAGTGCGGTATGCAGACAGATCGCCAACCTGGAAGAGTTTCTGGATGTGCAGTTGTTTCGGCGCACCCGGCGCGGGGTCAAACTGACCGAGGCCGGCGAAACCTACAGTCGGCGGATCAGCAGCCGGCTGGATGCGGTAGAACGCGACACCCTGTCGGTGATGGGCAATCAGGGCACCGCCACGCTGGAGCTGGCGGCGGTCCCTACCTTCAGCACCCAGTGGCTGCTGCCGCGGCTAAGTGGCTTTCTGCTAGCGCATCCGCACGTGTCGGTGAATCTGACCAACCGTACCCGGCCTTTCCTGTTTGCCGATACCGAGTTTGATGCCGCTATCTATTTCGGCGATGGCGACTGGTCCGGTACCGAAGCGCATTTTTTAATGAAGGAATCACCCGTACCTGTCTGCAGCCCGGCGCTGATTGCGCCGCACAGCACCCTCACCGCCGAACAAATCAGCCGCATGCCGCTGCTGCAACAGACCACCCGCCCCTATGCCTGGCGCCAGTGGTTCGCTTCACTCGACATGCGAATAGCGCACGACCTCAATGGTACGCGCCTGGAGCTGTTCTCGATGCTGGCCAAGGCGGCCATGCACGGGATGGGCGTGGCATTGATCCCACCTTTTCTGATTCGCGACGAACTGGACAGCGGCCGGCTAATCACGCCCTGCCCCCACAGTTTTGAGAGCGATCACGCCTACCATCTGGTCATTCCGGAGCGAAAGGCCGAATCCGCGACGTTACAGGCGTTCAGGGATTGGCTTATGCAAGAAGCCGAGCGATATCGAGATGGCTAACGACGTAGCCTCAAGGCAAACCACCTCAAAATAGAGGTTACTAAGCAGGCCTGCAGTCCCAGCCATATTCCGCACCCTGCCCCTCCCGCCCACTCGTCATCCCCGCCCCTGCGCCCATCACTCCCGCTAAGGCGGGAATCCAAGCGGACTTCAACTTTCCATGCCGGCCCACCCACCTACACACTCAGCTGCGCAACTTCTTGCACACCCATCCACTTGATCTGACGGCCCTTTCACCCCGCACCCGGCCCCGTTTTGCCGACTGGCTCACATAACCCAACGCCCCAATCTGCGATAATCTGCCCGCGCCCAACCCAGCCATGTCGCTTTCAGCCAGACCAGCATCACACTGCACATAAGGAACATCGGATGTTCGCCGCCGCCAACCAGGCCCACTTCACCCTCGCTATCCCTGGCCTCAGCCACGATTTCAAGATCCTGTCCTTCGAGGGCGTCGAGCGCATCAGCCAGCCTTACCATTTCCAGTTGGAACTGGTCAGCGAACGCCCAGACCTGGATATCGACAGCCTGTTGCAGCAACCAGCCTTCTTCAGCTTCGCAGGCCACGGCAAAGGCATCCACGGCCTGATCCACCGCGTCGCCCAGGGCGATGCCGGCAAGCGCCTGACGCGCTACCATATAGATCTGGTTCCGCACCTGTTTCATCTCGGTCACCGCACCAACCAGCGCATTTTCCAGCACCTGACGGTGCCGCAGATCATCGCCCGGGTACTCAGCGACCACGGCATCCAGGCCGATGCCTACCGCTTCCAACTCAGCAGCGCCTATCCACAGCGCGACTACTGCACCCAGTACGACGAGACCGACCTGCACTTTATTCAGCGCCTGTGCGAAGAAGAAGGCATTCACTACCACTTCGAACACACTATCGATAACCACCTGCTGGTGTTCGGCGACGACCAGACCGGCTTCCCTAACCTAACCAGGCCCACTGCGTACATTCAGGATAGCGGCCTGGTCGCCGACGAGCCGGTGATCAAGCGCTTCGCCATGCGTGTCGAAACCCGCCCCAGCCGAGTCACTCGCCGGGATTACGACTTCGAAAAGCCGCATCTGCTGATGGAAGCCGCGCACAAGACCGAACAGCCAGTGGAAGGTGATCAACCGCCAGTACCGATACCGGACCTGGAAGACTACGACTACCCCGGCCTTTTTACCGAACGCGCCCGCGGCAAACACCTGGCCAAGCGCAGCCTGGAACGCCACCGCAGCGACTACCGCTTAGCCGAAGGCAAGAGCGATGTACCCAACCTGATCAGTGGCCACTTCCTGAACCTGTCCGAACACCCTAGAACCGACTGGAACGACCTCTGGCTGATCACCGGTATTCATCACGAAGGCAAACAACCGCAGGTGCTGGAAGAGTCAGTTACCAGCGACGTCAAAGCATCAGACGGATTCACCCAGGGCTACCGCAACCAATTCACCGCCACCCCCTGGGATGTACCTTTCCGCCCCCAATTGCAGCACCCAAAACCCAAAGTCCTCGGCAGCCAGACCGCCGTCGTTACGGGCCCGAAAGGCGAAGAAATCCACTGCGATCAATACGGCCGGATCAAGGTGCAGTTTCACTGGGACCGCGAAGGCCAAGGCAACGACCAAACCAGCTGCTGGCTAAGAGTTTCTTCAAGCTGGGCCGGCAACCAATACGGCGGCATCGCCATCCCCCGTATTGGCATGGAAGTGTTAATCACCTTTCTCGAGGGCGACCCGGACCAACCCCTGGTCACCGGCTGCCTGTATCACAAGACCCACCCGGTGCCATATGAGCTACCGGCACACAAAACCCGAAGCGTATTCAAAACCCTGAGCACCGCCCCAGGTGGCGGCGGCGATGGCTACAACGAGTTACGTATTGAAGACAAGAAAGGCGAAGAGCAAATCTACCTGCACGCCCAGTGCGACTGGGATGAGAATATCGAAAACGACCAGAAGATCCGCGTTGGCAACGAACGGCATGACCGTGTAGAGGCCAACACCTACACCGAATTCATGGCCGAAGAGCACCACACCACGCACGCTGATCGCAAAACCGAAATCAAAACCAGTGACCACCTCACGATAGGCACCAGTCAGCACATCAAGCTAGGCACCGGCCAGTTCATCGAAGCGGGTAACGAGATCCATTACTACGCTGGCGACAAGGTGGTCATCGACGCCGGTATGGAATTGACTGCTAAGGGCGGTGGTTCCTTTCTCAAGCTCGACCCCAGCGGCATCACCCTGAGCGGGCCGGAGATCAAGATCAATGTGGGAGGCAGCCCGGGCAAAGGCTCCGGACTGAATCTCCTGCCGGCGTTCTTGCCTTTGATAGGAGACCAGGCCAACCCGGGCAACAGGCTGCTGACAAAAACCCAGGAACAGTTTGATGAGCAATGCCAGTTCGTCACCTGTCACGGCAAGCCCGTCAAATCAATAACCGCCGCGGTCATCGTACCCGACGAAAGCACGCCACGCCTGTTCCGGAGCGACAGCGAAGGGCGCTCTCCGCGCATCCACACACCTCAGCAGCAGACCCTCAAGATTCATCTCCTGTGGGATGAACTGGAAGTGCCTGATGGCGCCGATGATTACGAAACGAGCAGACACCCATGAGTAGCAACGCCATTGCCGAGTTGACGACCAACCCCGTCAACGAGTCTACCCAGCAGGTGCAGATCGGCTGCAACACGCTGTGGTCGATGGGCCAGCAACAAGCCATCCAGCGCCTGAGCGAGCCGAAGCGCGGGTGGTTTTCCAGCACACCGAAGCAGCAACTGGTAGCCAGCTTCAGCGCCCGCGCAGCCCGAATCGCCGCCACCTACGCCCGCTTCTATCTGGAGCAGGAAGAAGGCTGCAATCCCGAGTTTCGCGGCCGCTTCTACTGGATGGGTCTGGCGGCCTTCGCCAGCAAACAAGTCAAATGCGCCCTGGACTTCATTCCCGATGATCCCCTCCTGGCCCTTACCCCACCACTGGCCCAGCCGGCACTGCGGATCAGCAAGAACGAACTGGGCAAAGGCAATTTCTGGCTATTCCAGGACATCTTCGTATGGCACTGGTTCTACGCCAATTACCCCGAGCAATTCGAAGACTGTGCATCCAGCAGAAACACCGCAAACGCGGAAGAGATTGTCGAAGCCAATATCAGCGCTCTGCCCTGGGCTGAGGCGGCATTGGCGACGCTGAACAATCTGATGCTGACAAGTGAGATCACTGATGCATTCAGACAGATTCGGGTACTGGAGGCAATGCCGAATGGCGAACAAAAACGAGCGCTACAACTGGAGTCACTTTTAGCCGTCGCAGACCATGAGCAAATCAATATCCTGCAACCCCTTATCTACGAAAACTGGTCATTCAAGCGTGTACTGGATGCACAGGGCTGGGCAGAGAGAGCCCCCTTCATACCCAAAAGGGTTGCAGCCTTTGCTATCAGCTGTGATACCGATATCGAGGAGCTAAGAGTCGAAATGTCCGAAGGAAAGCTCTACAACCAAGCGGACAGAATGAGATTTATTCGCAATGTTGCAAGCCGTTATCACCAGCTTATGGACGAGCAGAGGCAATATATGGAGGAGACCATTAAGTCGTTCACCTCTTGGAGCAGTGCCACGTGAAAGCACTCAGGATTCTATTTTTATTATTTTCCATCACTGCCTGCAGTGATCAAAACACTGAACAAGAAAGTAGCGAGCCCTATATGTCAGATAATCCAAAAATTCAGATTCGGCTGGAGCAATCTATTGATGAGTTGCTAAAAAGCTCACCCCTTCCCTTCGCAAAAGACTGTCTGGAGCCGGTCGGCATGTGCTGGTATGAAGTGAGTAAACGCTTCGCAGCCCTCGATCTGCCATCCGTTGAAATCATCCAAGGCCATCATGAGCTGCACCTGGATCAGGTTACTCAGTTGACGGTCGTTATCAATGAGGCACTAGGTACAGACATTCAGAACATTAGCATGGTTGTCCGCGGCTTGCCCGATGACAGCCCTCATGAAGCTCAGAAGGCATTCATCTATCAACTGATTTTTCAACTCGGCGCGGCGGGATGGCAACATGTCTATCATCCGGGAGATCCACGTATTCCTGGTACCGAAGCCGATAAAATCGATACTCCACGCTTGATATTTGGACAGTTCGTTGCCAGCCACCCCTGGCTCGACCCGCAGCATGAGCCGTCTCTGGAGCACTGGCTCAAGGTCGGCAACTTTTATAACTGGTTCTTCCACAATGCCGGCGCCTATCTGCACCTTAAAGCGCAACGTCGAAACTCACGCGCCGCACCCGCCGACACAGGCACTTATCTGATTTCCCTGGAATTTTTGTCCGAGAGTGCGAAATGGCGCGGTGATTTCGAACAAATGGACAAGGATAATTGGCAGCAGCTACTTCCAGAGCGCCTGCAACAGTATCGCCAACAGCGAGAAGCGCTCGAGGCCCAGGCTCGTCAGGCGGGTATCGTGATTGATGAGAGCTACCAGGACCCACCGATCAAGGCGCTCTTGGCACCATGATCCGGCGGACGAATAAACCGACACGCATGCTGACGGAGACGGCTTTCCTTTGCCTCACACGTCCTGGCAACTGATCAATGGCCACAGGAGATGATGGCTTTTCGGTAAGCGTTTTTGCGATCCGTGGATTTGGCCGGCCATCAGGCGGCCACTACGTTATCAGCGGTAGTAGGTACAAATCCTCTGCCCGCCCAGTTCATGCACCCGAATGCTCATCTGATACAGCTCGCTGAGCACATCATCGCGGATCAGTTCATCAGGCCGTCCCTGGCAGGCCAACTGGCCATCGCGCAGCGCCACGATATGATCGGAGTAACAGGACGCGAAGTTGATGTCATGCAGCACGACCACCACGGTCTTGCCCTTGTCATCCGCCGCGCGGCGCAACAGCTGCATCATCTCGGCAGCATGATGCATGTCGATATTGTTCAAAGGCTCGTCGAGCAGCACGTATTCGGTATCCTGGCACAGCACCATCGCCACATAGGCCCGCTGCCGCTGCCCGCCGGACAAGGCGTCAATATGCCGCTCGGCCAATGGCTCGAGCCCCAGATAAGCGATGGCCTCATCGATATGCCGCTGGTCCTCGGCGCTCAAGCGCCCGCCGGAGTGCGGGAAACGGCCAAAGGCGACCAGTTCCCTGACAGTCAGGCGCAGCGCACTCTGGTTGTCCTGGCGCAGAATCGACAGCCGCTTGGCCAGCACATCCCCCGGCGTGCGGGTGACGTCCATGCCATCCACCAGCACGCTCCCGGAAGACATCGGCAGTAGCCGGCTGATCATCGACAGCAAGGTCGACTTGCCCGCGCCGTTCGGTCCGATGATGGAGGTAAAACCCCCGCGCGGGATTTGCAAGGTAACGCCATCCACCACCAGGGTGTCGCCATAACGTTTGGACAGCGCGTGGGTTTCGATCATGTTTTGACTCCGCGCATCAGCAGCGCAATAAACAGCAGACCACCCGCCAGCTCGATGACCATGGCCAGCGGCAACGTGGATAAAAACAGATGATCGAGCAGCACCTGACCACCCACCAGGCATACGACGCCGGCCAGCACACTGGCGGGCAGGGTCCAGCGATGCTGTTGAGTGCCCATCAGCCAGTAGGCCAGATTGGCCACCACCAATCCGAAAAACAGCGTCGGCCCGACCAGCGCGGTGGATGCCGACACCAATACCGCAATCACTGTCATCAACATCAGCAGCAGGCGTCGATAATGTACCCCCAGATTGATGGCGATATCACGCCCCAGCGCCAACACGTCCAGGTAACTCCGCACTCGCCATAACAGCATCCCGGCAAGCGCTACCGCGCCAGCAGCGACACCCAACAGACTTACATTGATCCGACTGAAGCTGGCAAAGCTGCGGCCTTGCTGAATGCTGAATTCACTGGGGTCGAGCACCCTGAGCGCCAGCCCGGACAACTCACGAAACAGCATGCCGAACAGGATACCCAGCAGGATCATCAGATGCAGGCTGCGCACCGACCCGGAAAACAGCAACCGAAAGATCAGCAGCACCAGTAACACCAGCGCGCCCACCTCCATGCCAAACCGCAGTGGCAGCGGCAATGCGGTTAGTGAGCCCAGCCCCCAGAGAAACAACGCCAGCGACTGGACCAATACATAGAGCACATCAAAGCCCATCAACGACGGCGTCAGGATGCGGTTATGCGTGATGGTCTGAAACAGGACCGTCGACAGGCCGATAGCGACGGCCACCAGCAGCATCGCGGCCAAGCGCGTGCCGCGGTATACAAAAACAAAAGCCCAGTTGCCCTGCACATTCAGCGTCATAAAGGCGGCGCAACTGAGCAATGCCAGCAGGCCCAGCAGCGTCAGCCGCCAACCCGGTGCCATACCAGCAATCAAGCCCATCGCAAGCGCCCCTGCAACAGAATGACGATAAACACCAGGCTGCCGAGAATCGCCAGAATAGCGGAGGAAGGCACCTCGAAAGGATGAATCAGCAGGCGCCCGAGCAGATCAGCAGCCAGCATCAACGCCGCCCCCAGCAGCGCTACCAGTGGAATGGCACGGCGCAGATTGTCGCCAGTGATCAACCGGATCAGGTTTGGTGCCACCAGCCCGAGAAAGGGAATCACCCCGGCAGTCACCACCACGCAGGCAGTGATCAGCGAGACCAGCACGATGCCCAGCCCCATCAGCCGCGTGTAATTGACACCGACGTTGGTCGCAAAATCCCGGCCCATGCCGATCACCGTAAAGCGATCCGCCGCCAGGCAGGCGAGCAGTGTCAGACCCGCCGCAATCCACAGCAACTCGTAGCGCCCGCGCAATACCGCAGAGAAATCGCCACTGCCCCAGGCGCGCAGCGATTGCAACAGGTCAACATGATGGGCCAACAGCGCGCTGCCGGCGTGAATAACGCCCGCCAGCACCAACCCGACCAGCGGCACAATCAACGCCGAGCGCAGCGGAATGCGCTTCAAGATTGACAGAAACAGCAGCGTGCCGAGTGCAGCGACGATCGCCACCACCAACAAGCGCCCCCACAACGGCAGACCCGGCGCCAATACGGCAACCAGCAGCATGCCCAGTGCTGCAGCCTCAGCCGTACCCACCGTGGAAGGCTCGACCAGCCGGTTGCGCGCCATCATCTGCATGATCATACCGGCGACCGCCAGCGCCGCTCCGGCCAACATCAACGCCAGGGTGCGCGGCACCCGGCTGGCAAACAGAATGCGCGAGATACGGTCGTCCGGATCGGCAAAGAGCGCATTAACCAAGCTCATGCGGCTGGCACCCACGTTAAGGCTGCACAGCGCCAGGATCAGCAACAGCACGGTGAGGATCAGCAGCCAGACACCGGTGCCCTGCCAGGCGGGTACATGCCTGGCCTCGGCTGAAGGGATTGAACTCATTGTGCGGCGCTGAATACCTGGATCAGCTTGTCAACGCTATCCTGCATAACCGTAATGCCGCTGTTGTCCAGCAGGTACCAACTGACCGGATCCAGAAACACGATCTGGTCCCGCCTGCCAGCCGTAGTCGCCTCAATCAGCTCGTTATCCATCATCTCGCGCGCCGCCACACCCTCGCGGCCAATGGCTGCGTCACGATCCATCACGAACAGCCAGTCAGGGTTGGCTTCGAGCAGGTATTCAAAGGACACCGACTGACCATGCCGACCCACCTGCAGGTTCTCTACCGCAGGCTTGACGCCAAACACATCGTGCAGCATGCCAAAACGGGTGCCGACCCCAAAGGCGCTCATGCGGCCGCCGGTGGTCAGGACCACCAGGCCAGTGCCTTGCTCAGCGCTGAGTGTTTTCAGATCCTGGACCGAGGCCTCAAGCTTGTCGGTCAAGGCCTTGGCCTGCTGCTCCCTGGAAAAGATACGCCCCAGTGTCTCGGTATTGCGCACCACGCTGCCGAGCAAATCGGTCAGATCGGGAGTCAGGTCGATGGTCGTGCCAAACTTGCTCACTTCCTCATATTGCGCCTGGGAGCGGCGGCCAAGAATGATCAGGTCCGGCTTGGCATTCTTCAACGCCTCGAAATCCGGCTCGAACAGGGTACCGGCCTTGATAAAGCGATCGGAACGGTACTGCTTGAGCAGCTCCGGGGGATTGGACGTAGGAATGCCCGCCACCTCCACGTCCAGCGCACTCAAGGTGTCCAGCACCGACCAGTCAAGCACCACCACCCGTTGCGGATTGACCGGCACAGAGGTAGTGCCGCTGCTGTGCTTGATATCCAGGGTATCGGCATGGGCGGCCTGAGCCAGGCAAAGGGCAACCAGGCACAGACCACTGAGGGCCTGACCCATACGGGAGAGAGATAGCGACATTAGTGTTCCTTGATAATAGGCAGGATTGTGCAAAAGATCAGTTGCGATTAATTCTTGTTCGCAATTTATCAAAAAGCCCTTTTCAAGGCAAAGTCACACTTTGGGATGGCCCGTTGCAGAAACAAAAACGGCGAGCCAAGGCTCGCCGTTTTAACGCGCTTTCACGAATTTACTGACGAATACCTTCAACCGTCAGAATCAGCTCCACTTCCTGGGAAGCTGGCCCCAGGTCCATGGAGATGTCGTAGTCCTTCAGGCGCAGGGTGGTATTACCCTCAAAGCCTGCCCGATAGTTGCCCCAGGGATCTTCACCTTCACCGATGAACTTGGCTTCCAGAACAACCGGCTTGGTCACGCCATTAAGTGTCAGATCACCGGTAATATTGGCTGTGTCATCACCGGTCATTTCTACCGCGGTCGATTTGAACGTGGCTTGCGGGTGCTTGTCGACGTTGAGGAAATCGTCGCTGCGCAGGTGCTTGTCGCGCTCGGCATGGTTGGAATCGACACTGGCAGTATTGATGGTCACGCTGACTGCACTGGCTTCGGGCTTGTCCGCATCCCAGCTGAAGGTGCCGTCAAAATCGTTGAAGCGGCCATACAGCCAGCTGTAGCCGAGATGGCTGATCTTGAAGTTGATAAAGGCGTGCTGGCCCTCCTTGTCGATCACGTAATCGGCGGCGTACAGGTTGCTGCTCAGGGCCATCAGGCCGCCCAGCGCAAGTCCGGCGAAAGTCTTTTTCATGTTAATGCTCCTCAAGTGAATGCTGACGCATACCCAGCATGCGTCTTAGTGTGTTGTCGCGGTCAATAAAATGATGTTTCAGCGCACCCAGCGCATGGATGCCCGCCAGCACCAACATGCTGATGGCCAACCAGTAATGCACCAGCCCGGCACGGTCTGCCTGGGCAGGCAGACCAGTCACCAGCGCCGGCAGGGTGAACCAGCCAAACACATCGATGCCCTGCCCGGTCGCGGTAGAAATCAGGTACCCGCTGACGACGATAGCGATCAACAACAGGTATAGCAGTCCGTGCACCAGGCTGGCCAATCGGGTTTCCCAGGGTTTGTGGGACGGCAGATGTGCCGGGCGCGGATTGGTCCAGCGCCAGAGCAGTCGCAGCAGCAAGACAGCTGCCAGCGTAATGCCGATGCTCTTGTGCCAGAAAGGCGCACTGCGGTAGTAGGGGCTGTAATAGGTGAGATCGGTCATCCACAGCCCGAGGATCGCCAGACCGATCACGCTGACCGCTACCAGCCAATGCATAGCGATGGCCACCCAGCCGTAGGTACTGAACGTATTTCTGATGCGCACGGGATGGATCAGCATGACAGGATTCCGATAACTCAATGAGGGAGATTCTCACATCGAATCGGCAAGACAAAAAGCGCAATATTTGGTTTTGAATCATTCGGTAAACAGATAGGTTGGGCGGTAGTGCTGACAGTACGATGAACTGGGTCACCGCACTGTCAGTCGTCGCTCAGAAGAACAGGCGCTTGAGCTCCGCGCCCGGATCGGCAGCGCGCATGAATGCCTCGCCGACCAGAAAGCCATAGACATCATGGGCGAGCATCAGATCAACATCGACGCGGGACAGCAAGCCGCTTTCCGTTATCAGCAGCCGGTCGCGGGGCACCTTGGGTAGCAGATCCAGGGTCGTTTCCAGCGTCACCTCAAAGGTATGCAGATTACGATTATTGATGCCAATCAACGGCGTATCCAGGCGCAGGGCACGCTGCAGCTCGTCGCCATCATGCACCTCCACCAGCACATCCATTTGCAGACGTCGCGCTTCGCCAGCCAATTCGTTCATCAGCCCATCGTCCAACGCCGAGACGATCAACAAAATGCAATCGGCACCCATCGCGCGGGCTTCTACTACCTGATACGGATCAATCAGAAAATCCTTGCGAATGACAGGCAGATTGCACGCAGCTCTTGCGGCCCGCAGATAATCATCATGACCCTGAAAAAAATCCACATCGGTCAATACTGACAGACAGGCAGCGCCGCCGTGTTCGTAGCTTTGCGCAATGGCCGCCGGATCAAAATCCTCACGCAATACACCTTTGCTGGGTGAAGCCTTTTTAATCTCGGCAATCACTCCGGGCTTTCTCGCTGCGGCGCGGCTCTGCAGCGCCTTGGCAAAGCCGCGCGGCGGCTCGGCGGCAGCGGCCAGGCGTTCCAGTTCGTCAAGACTGACGCGAGGGCGGCGCTCGGCCACTTCCTGATGCTTGCGGGCAATAATGTTCTGCAGAATGGTTGGCACGCTCATTGGGCGGCTTCCTCACGAAATACATCGGTAAAGGCGATCAGCTCATTGAGCTTTTCCCGCGCCAGCCCGGAATGCAGGGCATCTGAGGCCAGTTGCACCCCTTCAAGAAAAGTGGCGGCCTGATCGCTGGCGTAAAGCGCCGCACCTGCGTTGAGGATGATCATGTCGGCGGCTTTCTCACCCGCTTCGGTCTTGCGTTTGCCCAGCGCGTCATTGATCAATGCCAGGGATTCGGCCGCGTCGTTCACACTCAGGCCAATCAGGCTGCGGCTGGGAATACCCAGTTCTTCAGGGCTGATATCGTACTCACGCACTTCGCCGTTTTTCAGCTCGGCCACATGGGTCGGCGCGGCCAGGCTGACTTCATCCAGACCGTCGCGGGCGCTAACCACCAGCACATGCTCACTGCCCAGGCGCTTGAGCACCTCGGCCATCGGCCTGCAGAGTTTGTCGGTAAATACACCAATGACCTGATGCTTGACCCCGGCCGGGTTGGTCATCGGCCCAAGCATGTTGAACAGAGTGCGCAAGCCCAGTTCCTTGCGCGGGCCTACCGCATGCTCCATCGCACTGTGATGCGCCGGTGCAAACATGAAGCCGACACCGACCGCCTCGACACAGCGCCCTACCTGTTCCGGTGTCAGCGCCAGATTCACACCTGCCGCTTCCAACAGATCAGCGCTGCCGCTCTTGCCGGACACCGCGCGGTTGCCATGCTTGGCCACCTTGCCACCCGCTGCCGCAACAACCAGCGCCGCCGCGGTAGAGACGTTGAATATATTCGCCCCGTCGCCGCCGGTACCGCAGGTATCCACCACCCGCTCACCGCTGACCCTCACACCCGAAGCCAGCTCGCGCATGACCATAGCCGCACCGGTAATTTCATCAATGCTTTCACCTTTCATGCGCAGGCCGACCAGAAAGGCGCCAATCTGCGCGTCGGTGCATTGCCCGGTCATGATGTCGCGCATCACTGCGCGCATTTCTTCTGTACTCAGATCGATCTGCTCGACGACGCGTGCCAGTGCTGTCTTGATATCCATGTTCGCTCCTTCCGCTCAGCCGCGCAGGCCGCCCTGTTGTTTGAGGAAGTTGTCCAACAGCTCGTGACCCTGATCGGTCAAGATCGACTCGGGGTGGAACTGCACACCTTCGATCATGTACTCACGGTGACGCAGGCCCATGATCTCATCCACTGAACCGTCGTCATGCTGGGTCCAGGCGGTCATTTCCAGGCAATCCGGCAAGGGATCGCGGCGTACTACCAGCGAATGGTAACGGGTCACCGTCAGCGGGTTGTTCAAACCGGCAAACACGCCCTGATTTTCATGAAATACCGGACTGACCTTCCCGTGCATTACCTGCCGGGCGCGAATGACTTCGCCGCCAAAGGCCTGACCGATTGCCTGATGGCCCAGGCAAATACCCAGAATCGGCAGTTTCCCCGCGAAATGCCGCAGCACCGCGACTGATACGCCTGCCTCATTCGGCGTGCAGGGGCCTGGCGATATAACGATGCGTTCGGGCTGCAGCGCCTCAATCTCGGCAATGCTCAGCTCGTCATTGCGGATTACCTTGACCTCGGCACCCAACTCACCCAGGTACTGCACCACGTTGTAGGTGAAGGAATCATAGTTGTCGATCATCAACAATTTAACCATGACAACCTCTTGTTTTTTCTGTATTTTTTTTAATCATTCTTGGGTCTATATACACAGATATATACACACATGCACCGGATTTCGGCAGCACAAGCGCCGGATAATGCCCTTGTGGGGTGGCAGCGAGCATGGAGGCTGGCCTCACGGTGCGTCTCTGCAAGACGCCTTGATGAGACTCCTTGCAAGACTGCCGGCCTGAATGCCGGTGAGCGACGCGCACAACCGCGCACCACGAGGACGTGGTGCGCGAGGCGCTACCTATGGCTGGGGGATTTAATGGCATCGGGCAATCTCCTGAGTCTTGGAGCCGCCGTGCCGGAGAGCCATCTATTGAACCTTGCCCGCCGGTGGGGCGGCAAGGTGCGGATCAAAGCCGCAACGACGTGCCGCTTCTACCGGAAGCGCCACCACTGAGCAATGTTGATCGATGCAGTACGGGTCATGGCAGACCGAGTTAAACCGGGGAAGATGCGTAGGAAGCGAATCACCCCACAGCAGCTTCATATCCGAAGCATTGTAACATGCACCTCTCTTTGCCGTCTAACAGTTGAGCTGCAAGGAGTCGCTTTCCTAGCAAGGCTTCGAGCATCCGATCAAGGTGGGCGTTGACCCTATTGGCCGTCGAAATTGATTGCGAACTTGGCTCATTCCTTGGTAGCCTACTTCAATGATGCGTATTTTGTTCAGACATAGGCTGGCAGTGATGGCGTTGCTTCTTGCGGCGTTCGTTGTCATCCCTATGGCTGATGCGGTCTTGTGCGCATCTGAGGGTGGGGATACGTATTCATATGTTGAAACCCATAGTGGCGATAGCAAGGACAAGGATTCCGACTTCGGTCATGGCGCCTGCAGCCACGGGCATTCTCACCATACATACGCTCACGCTTCCCCGCCTTCAGCGGTCGAGGTCGCTTCCCTGCCCCTGGCGCACCAACGGCCAGACAGTGATGCCATCGCATCACACACGCCTGATGGATTGAGGCGCCCCCCCAAAGCCTGACGAATCCGGACCGTGCTGCTTGCACGGTCGTTTCGTCAACTCGTTTAGCTTTGGGAGTCTTCTCATGTTTATATCGTTCGACCGACCGCTATGCGCGGTTGGCTTTGCTGTGGTCGCTACAACGATCACGCTGGCATCACCAGCAAGTGCCGAGCCCGCTCCGCCCTATGAAACACTGATCGAGCATCTCGATCGAACCCCGGCGACACTTGAAGCCGAAGCGTTGCTCGACGCCGCCAATGCGCGCGCGCAACAGGCCCGTGCGTTGCCTAATCCTTCCATCTCCCTGGAGGCCGAGAACGCTTACGGCCGCGCGCCGTTCACTGGCTATGGCGCCGCAGAGACCACGTTTTCCGTCAGTCAACCTCTGGAACTGTGGGGACAGCGGGGTGCACGTATTGGTGCCGCCCGGGCGGAAGCTGACGCGGCTGCTCTGCGCCGCGACCAATCGCGATGGGCAGTGGCCGGCCGCCTGGCGCTGATCTATGCCGAGGCGGAAGCCGCTTCCTTGCAGTATGAGCTGGCCATCGAGGCACTGTCGCTGACGCAGGCGGATGCAAGCGCGGTGATGGCCCTTATAGAAGAAGGTCGTGAGCCCACGCTTCGTGGCATCCAGGCCGAAAGCGAGGTGGAGGCTGCTCGTGCCGTCGTGGACGAAACACAGGCAAACCGAGATGCGGCTTTCGCGCGTCTCGCCGCAGCAGCGATGCTGACCGAACCTGTCACATCCATCGGAACCAGCCTGCTAGATCGCGCACCCAGCCCCTTTGCACAGGATGTACGCAATCCCTTGGCTGTTCAGATTGCCGAAGCCGAACTGGATGCGGCTGGTCAATCCGTAACCGTGGAGCGACTGCGTGCTCGTCCCGACGTGACCGCTTCGCTCGGTGTCCGGCGATTCGAAGAATACGACTCCCAAGCACTCACCTTCGGCATCAGCGTGTCCCTTCCACTGTTCGACAGAAACACGGGCGCTATCAGTGCAGCCCGTGCCGAGCAGCGAGCTGCCGAGGCGCGGCTGACCGGTTTGAAATTGGAGGTCCAGGCAGATCGCAGTGCTGCACAAGCCCGCCTCACTGCATCGATCACCCGGACACGTGCTGCCGATAACGGCGTCGCTTCTGCCGAAGAAGCCTACCGCCTTGCACGCGCTGGCTTCGATGCCGGGCGCATCTCGCAGTTGGAGCTGCGCAGCATACGGTCTGCCTTGATTGCCGCACGCAATACCGCTGTGGACGCACGCATAGCGCGCGTCCGTGCAGAAGTCGAACTCGCGCGCCTTGACGGCCGCACCCCATTTTGAGGAAGCATAGATGACAACCACAAATATCCGGCTCCTCTGTGGAGCAGTCCTACTTGTTGCCCTTGGTACTGGCTTCGGCCTTGCCCAGCTCATCCCGCACTCGGAGCACGCCGCTCACGTCGAGGATGATGAGCACGCCGCTCACAATGATCCTGACCAGCAGGACGAGCACGAGGATGCGCCATCCGAGGAAGGTGTCGTCGCATTAACCGCGAGGCAAATCGAAGCCTCGGGTATCAGCATCGTAGACGTGGGCCGCGGCGGCGGTAACGAGTATCGGCTGTCAGGCCGGGTCGAGTCTGCAGTGGGCGCTCGGGCGGTCGTAGCGGCGATCACGGGCGGAAGGGTCGAGCAGATACACGTCGCCCCGGGCTCATCGGTTGAAGCCGGTCAGCTCCTGGCTGTCATAGTCAGTGGCGATGCAGCTACTTTGCGTGCAAACGCCGATGCCGCAGTTGCCGAGGCCGAAGCTGCGCGCCTCGCTTATCAGCGCGACTTGAACCTCGTCCAACAGGGGATTGTCGCTCGTCAGGACATGGAAGCGTCTCGCGCCCGCTCACTCGCCGCTGATGCGGCGGCAAGGGCGGCACAAGCTCAGGTCGCGGCAAGCGGTTCACCGAATACCTCGGGACGCTTCAGCGTCGTCAGCCCAATCGCGGGTGTAGTCGGCGCGGTCAGTACCACTGTGGGTGGCTTCGTCGCATCTGGTGGAGCCGTCGTGGAAATCTCCGATCCGGCGCAAGTGGAACTCGTCTTCAACGCTCCTCCCGCATTGGCATCCGAGGTGACCTCTGGAGCTCGTCTCCAAGTCACAGGTCCGTCTGGCAGCTTCGAAGCTGTAGTCGTTGGCGTAGCGGCCAATGCGCGCGAGCAAAGCGGTGCAGCCGTTATTCGCGCGCGATCTACTTCAAGTGCCTTACCGCCTGCTGGGTCCCCCGTGACAGGGACCGTCGTCACAAACAGCCAGGAAGGTGGTCTGACCGTCCCCGCCGATGCCGTTCAAACCGTGGAGGGAGGATCAGTGGTGTTCGTGGCTGATGACAATGGCTTCCGCGTTACACCGGTGCTCGCGGGTCGGCGCGCAGGCGAGTCCATCGAGATTCTCAATGGACTGTCTGGCGATGAACGCATTGCCGGAATGAATGCCTTCCTGTTGAAGGCCGAACTCGCCAAGGGCGAAGCCGAACACGGCCACTAAGGACTACTCATATGTTCAAGTTCATTATTGAAACAGCGGTCCGCTTCCGCTGGGCCGTGGTCTTCGTCGCGACGCTCCTCGTGGTTTATGGCCTGTTCCAGCTCAACAAGCTCCCAATTGATGCCGTGCCAGACATCACCAACCGCCAGGTGCAGATCAACACCATAGCGCCCGCGCTCGCGCCCGGTCAGATCGAGCGCCAGGTAACCTATCCACTTGAAACAGCCTTGGCCGGCATCCCCGGGCTGACTAGCACCCGCTCGATCTCACGTAACGGATTCTCCCAGGTCACCGCCATTTTCACCGACCAGACCGACATCTACTTCGCACGCCAGCAAGTGGCTGAACGTATGCGCGAAGTGCGGGAGGATTTGCCCGAAGGGGTGACGCCGATGATGTCGCCGGTGACCACGGGTCTGGGCGAAGTACTGATGTGGACGGTGGATTTCACGCCGTTCGATCCGGCGAACGTCGGTCAACCGAACGAACCGGGTTGGCAGGCCAACGAGGTCTATCTGACGCCGGAAGGCGACCGCCTCACGACGCCAGAGGAGCGTGCCACCTACCTGCGCACTGTGCAGGACTGGATCATTGCGCCGCAGATGCGCTCGGCTCCGGGGCTTGCGGGCGTCGACACGATCGGTGGCTATGTCAAGGAATATGCCATCCGCCCGAATGCCGAACAGCTGGCAGCCTACGGCCTCGGCCTGGGTGATCTCGTGCAGGCGCTTGAACGTTCCAATGTCCAAGCAGGTGCCGGATTCATCCAGCGTGCTGGCGAGGGTCTGATCGTTCGGACAGATGCCCTTGCGCAGACCGTCGACGATCTGGCGCAGGCGCCTGTCGCCAATCGCAACGGCTTCGTCATCCGCGTCTCGGACGTGGCGAGCGTCGGTCTGGGGCAGGCGCCGCGTCTGGGCGCCGCCACGCGCGATGGGCACGAAGCCGTGCTCGGCACTGCATTGATGATCGCCGACGGCAACAGCCGCACCGTGGCGCAGGCCGCGGCCGAACGCCTTGCCGAAGTCAATCGCTCCCTGCCACCGAACATCGTGGCCGAACCCGTACTTGATCGCAGCGAACTGGTGAATTCCACGATCAAGACGGTCGCCAAGAACCTGACCGAAGGTGCGCTACTGGTCATCGCCGTGTTGTTTCTGTTGCTGGGCAACTTCCGCGCGGCAGCTATCACTGCACTGGTGATCCCGTTGTCATTCCTATTCGCAGTGATCGGCATGAATCGCTTCGAGATCAGCGGCAACCTGATGAGCCTGGGCGCGCTCGATTTCGGCATCCTCGTCGATGGTGCGGTGATCGTAATCGAGGCGACGCTGCTCATGCTTGGCCAGAAGCGGGCCGAGTTGGGTCGTGCATTATCCGCAGGCGAGCGGCTGGGCGTGGCGATCCAGGCGGCGCGCAAGATGGTGCGGCCCGCTGCTTTCGGCCAGACCATCATCCTGCTGGTATTCGCACCGATCCTCACGCTGGAAGGCGTCGAGGGTAAGACCTTCCAGCCCATGGCGGCGACCCTCATGCTTGCCTTGGTCGGTGCATTCATCTTGTCGTTCACCTTTGTGCCGGCGATGGCGGCGCTGTTCGTGCGCGAACCCAAGACCAAGTCCCAGCATATCCCAGAGCAAGAACATGAGCATGAACATGAACATGTTCATGAACACGGACATGATGGCGAGCACGAAACTCGCCTCATCCGATACGTGCGAGGCAAGGTCGAACCGGTCATCCGCATCGCGGTAACGCGGCCACGTGCCGTACTTGCAGGCGCTGTTCTCATGCTCGCGATCGGCTCGGTAGCTTTCATCTCGCTGGGTCGCGAGTTCATGCCCACGCTCGACGAAGGCAACCTCGCGATGCAGGCCCTGCGGGTTCCTTCTGCTTCGCTTGAGCAATCGCTGTCGATGCAGCTTGCCCTAGAGAGGGCACTGACGAGTGAGCCGGAAGTGAGGACCATCTTCTCACGCACGGGTACGGCGGAAGCGGCCATCGATCCGATGCCGATCAACATCTCCGACAGCGTGATCGTGCTCAAGCCTCGCTCGGAATGGCCCGACCGATCATTGGACAAGGAAGAGCTGATCAGCCGGCTTGAGTCCATCGTCGGCAACCAGATCGGCAATGCGTTCGAGTTCAGCCAACCCATCCAACTGCGTTTCAACGAGCTGATTTCCGGCGTGCGTACCGACTTGGCCGTAATGGTCTTCGGCGACGACTTCGACATCTTGCAGAGAACCGCGGATCAGGTCGCGCTCAAGCTGCGTGGCGTAGAGGGTGCCGCCGACGTCCGTGTGGAACAGGTTTCGGGACTGCCGACGCTCACGGTGCGGGTCGATCACGCCGCCGCCGCGCAGTACGGCTTGACGGCTGCCGATGTCAGCGAAGCGGTCGCGACCGGCATCGGTGGCACCTCGGCTGGCAAAATCTTTGAGGGCGACCGCCGCTTCGATGTGGTGATCCGGTTTGACGAAGACGCGCGCAACGATCCGGCGCAGCTCGCTGCGCTGCCCATCGTCGCGCCTGACGGTACGGTGGTGCCGCTCTCCTCGGTCGCGCAAATCGGAGTCAGCGAAGGCCCTAACCAGATCAGCCGAAACAATGGTAGCCGGAGGATCGTGGTACAGGCAAACGTACGTGGCCGCGATCTGGGCGGGTTCGTCGGGGAGGCACAGACTGCGGTGGCCGATGTGTCGCTTCCAGCAGGCGTATACATGACCTGGGGAGGGCAGTTCGAGAACCTGCAACGCGCAGAAGCACGACTAATGCTGGTGGTCCCGATCGTGTTCCTGCTGATCGGAAGCCTGCTGTACATGGCACTGGGCACGATCCGTGAAGCCGCACTGGTGTTCGTCTGCGTGCCATTGGCGCTGGTAGGAGGTGCATTGGCGCTGATGCTGCGCGGCATGCCCTTCTCGGTATCGGCAGCCGTGGGTTTCATTGCCGTGTCGGGCGTGGCGACGCTCAACGGCCTGGTGCTGATGCAGGCGATCCGCGAACGCTTGACCGCAGGCGATTCGCCGCTGGAGGCCGCCGCTGGCGGCGCGGCCAGTCGCCTGCGTGCGGTGCTGACCACGGCGCTCGTTGCGATCGTCGGTTTCATTCCGATGGCGATCGCGACCGGCTCCGGGGCCGAGGTGCAAAAGCCGCTGGCCACCGTCGTCATCGGTGGTCTGATCACGGCTACTGTACTAACTTTGTTGGTATTGCCAACCTTCGCCGCGCGAGCTACGAAGCCGAGGGTCAATAGCACTGCCAGTTCAGAAGGGACCGCTAAACCGCTGGAGTCCGCGCCATGAAGTCTGATCTGATCCATCAGAAAACTGTTCTGCTGCAAGTATTGCTGTGGAACCTTGCCCTGTTTGTCGGGCTCGGCGTGGTCGGCTGGATGGCCGACTCCAGCGCGTTACTCGCCAACGCCCTCGATAATGGGTCAGATGCGGCCGTCTATCTACTGAGCTATCTCGCCATAGACAGGCGTCCCGCATGGAAGCGCTCAGCAGCGGCGGCGTCCGGCGTAATGCTGCTGCTGTTCGCTATCGTCGTCATCGCGGATGTTTTCAGGCGCTGGACCTATGGTGCCGAACCGCTAGGTCCAGTGATGATGGTGATGGCATTAGTGGCGGGCGCTATTAACCTCTGGTGCCTTGCCCTGCTGCGGCGCATCCGTTCCGGCGACATCAACTTGAAGGCGGCCGAGACCTTCAGCTTCAACGATTTCATTTCCAATGGGGGGGTGATCGTCGCAGGCGCGCTTGTGCTCTGGCTCGGCTCGTCCTGGCCGGATCTCGTGGTAGGAGCCCTAATTGCAACAGTCGCCTTAAAGGGAGGAGTTGAAATTCTGAAGAACGTACGCGAGGACAGGAAATCACGTGAGTAAATCCACCAGGCCAATTGCGATGCAAATGTCGGATGGACGACTGCATTGTTCCGCCTTCGCCGCGCGAGCTGCGAAGCCACATATCAATAGAGGAGCCAGCGCATGACGAACAAACTGCGTCTCGATCTTCCCATCCTGCTGCCGAACATTCTGCACGACGCCGATGCCTGCGTGGGACGGCTCCTGGCCGAGCTGCGGGGCCAGACTGGTGTGGAGGATGCCCATGTCCGAAGCGATGGCTCCCCGGCAACCCATCAACTCTGCATCCACTATGACCCCGACACGCTTCCGCTCGCGCGCATCCGCGAACTGGTCGAGGCGGCAGGTGCGCGCATTACCGAACAGTTCGGCCATCTCGTCTGGAACATCGAGGGCATCACCCACCAGCGGCGGGCGCGAACAGTAACCGAACAGTTACTGAATCTACCCGGCGTGCTCGAAGCCGAGGTCAGCGTCGGCGGCGTGGTACGGCTGGAGTTCGACCGTCAGCAGACATCAGAGGACGACATTCGTGCAGCGCTGGCAGAGGCCGGCGTGGGTCGCAAGTCCGAAACACATCGGCATGAGGCGGATGGCGACCACCGCCACGGCGGTATCTTCGGCGCCAACAGCGAGCTGATCTTTTCTCTGATTTGCGGTGGACTCCTCGTTACCGGGTTTGCAATCGAAAAACTGACGCCTTTGCCAGGCTGGCTGCCGCTTGCCTGTTATCTCGGCGCCTACTTCTTCGGCGGCTTCTACACCGTCGGAGAAGCGGTCCAGAACCTGAAGCTCAAGCGTTTCGAGATCGACACGCTGATGCTGGTCGCTGCGGCTGGCGCGGCGGCGCTCGGGGCATGGGCCGAAGGTGCGCTGCTGCTGTTCCTGTTCAGCCTCGGTCATTCACTCGAACACTACGCCATGGGTCGCGCCAAGCGCGCGATCGAAGCGCTCGCCGAACTTGCTCCGGCGACCGCTCGGGTCCGTCGTGAAGGCAAGACCATGGAGGTCGCAGTGGAGACACTGGCGCTGGGCGATGTCGTGATCGTCCTCCCCAATGAGCGCCTGCCGGCAGACGGGTTCGTGGTGTCAGGTGAAAGCAGCGTCGATCAGGCTCCCGTCACCGGAGAGAGTGTGCCAGTCGATAAACGTCCAGTCCCCGACCGCGTGGAAGCCACTGCACGGCCCGATCTGCTGGATACGGCGCATCGCGTGTTCGCAGGCACCATCAATGGCTCGGGCGCGATCGAGATCGTGGTGACCAAACGTTCCTCGGAGAGCGCGCTGGCGCGCATCGTGAAAATGGTCAGCGAAGCTGAGACGCGAAAATCGCCGACCCAGCGATTCACCGATCGGTTCGAGCGTATTTTTGTACCGGCAGTGCTGGCGCTGGCCGTGTTGCTGCTGTTCGCGTGGGTCGTGGTGGACGAGCCATTCCGGGATAGTTTCTATCGCGCGATGGCCGTTCTGGTCGCGGCCAGCCCGTGCGCGCTCGCCATCGCCACGCCGAGCGCCGTGCTTTCCGGTATCGCCCGCGCTGCGCGGAGCGGTGTTCTGATCAAGGGTGGCGCTCCACTCGAAAAGCTCGGATCGCTTAATGCGCTCGCGTTTGACAAGACCGGCACGCTCACAGAAGGACGACCACGCATCACTGACGTCTCTCCGGCACCCGACATTGACGAGGCCGAGTTACTGGCAACGGCGGTTGCCGTCGAGGCGCTGAGCGACCATCCCCTGGCCCAGGCGATCGTGCGCGATGGCACGCAACGTCTTGGCGGTGCGCCTCTGTCTGCTGCATCCGGGCTGCGTAGTCTGACCGGACAGGGCGTGGTCGCTCAGATTCAAGGCGATACGGTACAGATCGGCAAGGCCGAGATGTTCGGCGCTGATGGCCTGCCACCCTTGTCGGAGTCTGTTGCCTTCGCTGTCGAACAGCTCCGCAATGAGGGGCGGACCACCATGGTGGTCCGCCGGAATGGACGTGACCTGGGCGTGATCGGTCTCATGGATACACCACGCGCGTCCGCACGCTCTGCACTTGAGCAACTACGCAAGATCGGCATCACTCGCATGATCATGCTCTCCGGCGACAACCAGCGCGTCGCTGATGCCGTCGCCAGGCAAGTCGGCCTGGACGAGGCGTGGGGCGACCTGATGCCGGAAGACAAGGTGGAGGCGATCAAGAAGCTGCGAGAAGCCGGCGAGGTCGCGATGGTTGGCGATGGCGTCAACGACGCCCCGGCCATGGCCAATGCAACCGTGGGGATCGCAATGGGCGCGGCAGGATCGGACGTGGCGCTGGAAACGGCCGACGTTGCCCTGATGGCCGACGACCTGTCCCATCTGCCGTTCGCCGTCGGGCTCAGCCGGCAAGCGCGCACGATCATTCGGCAGAACCTGTTCATCAGTCTGGGCGTCGTGGCACTGCTGGTGCCTGCGACGATCCTGGGACTCGGCATCGGTCCAGCGGTTGCGGCTCATGAAGGTTCGACGCTGGTGGTTGTGTTCAACGCGCTCAGGCTGCTTGCCTATCGGGAGAGATAAATCGGCGATGCGTACTGTAGGAGTCACGTACAAATAAGAGGCGCTCCATGGAGCTACGTCATCTTCGATGCTTCATTGCCGTGGCTGAGGAACTCCACTTCAGTCGGGCCGCTGAGCGCCTGCACATTGAGCAATCTCCTCTTTCACGCACTATCAAGAAGCTCGAATCCGATCTGGGCGTTGTCCTGTTCGAACGCACGTCTCGCGGCACACGCCTGACTTGGGCCGGCCAAGTCTTCTTGGAAGATGCCCGCCGCGTCCTTGTTGCCCTTGAACAGGCCAAGACCAACGTAAAAGCCGCTGCAACCGGCTATCGCGGCACTTTGCGTATAGTCCTATCTGACGGCATCGCTCGAACCCGCCTAAGTGCACTGCTCGCCCTGTGCAGAGAAGAGGAGCCGGAAGTCGAGATACGGCTATTTGAAATGCCGTTCTCCCAACAGCTACAGGGCTTGCGCCATGATCTGTACGATGTCGGCTTCACCCTGGCCGATGCAGTCGCGCCTGGCATCATTGCTCAGGCAGTTTGGCGTGATCCATTGGTGGTTGCTGTTCCAGCCAGACATCCATTGCTGGCGCACAAGCACTTGCCACTGAATGAAGTGGTGAACTATCCCTTGGTGCTGTGCCATCCCGAAGTCTGCGAGGGCTGCAACCAACAGTTGGAACGTCTGCTTCGCTCGGTCGATGCGGAGCCCACCGTTGTTGAGCGAGTAGCCTCGCATGACCTGATGTTGGCACTGGTAGCGGCCGGCTATGGAGTCGGATTTTCCAGTGCGGCGCACATCGAAGCTTGCAGGAGCACGGACGTGATCGCGCGTCCTCTGGCCGAACGCGCCTTTACGTTCACGACCTACCTGCTAAGGCCCAACAACGAGCCGTCCGAACAGTTGAGCAACTTTATTCGCCGAGTCGGCAAGGTAGCCACGTAAATTCGGCGATTCAAAGTCGTTACCTTTTAGGTCTCCATCAAGACCTGCGTGGTATGCGTCGTAGTGATCTTCGCTACCAGACTGCAATCAGCGCGATATGCGTATGCACTCGGGCTTTATAGACGTGGACCGGCATCACACGCACACCCAGCGACGCCCATTCAAGAATCCGCTGTAGGCTGCCGCCCAGGTCAGCCTTGAGACCTTTCAGGTCTGGACCCCGCCCGTGGAGCACGACGAATCTCATCAAGACCTTTCTGGTCTTTACGGTGCCGTGACAAGCAAGAAAACTCCAAGGTCCGCAACTAACCAACACCAACCGGGAGGCGGAAGCACTTGGCTACGATGAAATCAGGACTGTCAGCGAAATGGCAGGAATCGAAGACGTTGAGGATACAGCGCCCTGACACATCCTCATAGCGACTAGCCACCCCACCAGTCCTACCCTTGCCGGATCGCGCTCAGGCAGCGATAGCGGCATGACGACATCCGTCCAAGTGAAACCTGGAAGCACTGTCGGAGGAGACGGATGGCTGGCACAGAAACGCGCAAGACAAGCGACCCTCACCATTCCAAGGTGTTTTATCGTCCCATCGAGGCCGCCATCCGCTGGAGCAGGCTGACCCGGTTTGAACCCCGCATTCTCGACACATTGGGCGCCAGGCCAATACCCGATCCAGGCGACTTTCCGAGATGGCCGATGCTTCGCCTCAACACCGAGCGCATATTCGACGCGATCAGGAATGACGATCTCCCGTATGGCAAAGCCGGCATTACCTGCGACGATCCTTCACTGATCGATGATCCAGATCTCACCGTTCGGCACGTCGATCTCAAGACATGGATGTCGCGCTTCTATCCCGACCAGAGACCTGCCTTTCTTTTCGATGCGATAGAGCGCCGGCTCCACCCGGCGGTCAGCATCGAAACCGTCCAGGCGCTGCTTGCCGAACAGGAAGCGCTCAGGATTCGCCTCGCGGACCGCGAACAATCCTTCAGCACGCTGCATGAGCAACATGAGCTGCTGTGCCGGCAGGCCGAGAGCTGGGACTCGGCAGGTCGCGAGGTCACGCCCCGGAGCGAAACAACTTATCTCAATATCGTTGGCGGGCTACTGACTTTGCTGCTCGGCAAGTCACCGGGCGGCAGGCCCTACTCGTCGTTCGAGACGATGGATTCCGTCATCAGCGCATTGCTTGCCCACTACGAAGGCCGGCCCGGAATCAGCGAGCGCACTCTATGGGCAAAATTCTCTGCGGCAAGGCGGCATCTGGACGCCAGCGATCGCTGACTGTAATTGCAGTCGAGCCGTCTGCAGTTGCATCAACGCAACGTTCTGCAACGAGCTGCCAAGCTCTACTTGCTCTCAGTCTTCAGATGGTGCGCGCAGCAGCACGACCTCGAACCGTGTCAGCGCGTCGTCAGATTCGACGCGAACCTTGCCTCCGTGCGCCTCGATGATCGACTTGACGATGGCAAGCCCCAGCCCAGCACCATCGCCCTTGCGTTGCCGAGACGGATCGCCGCGGTAGAAGCGATTGAAAAGCTTTGGCAGATCCTCCGCGGGAATCCTCTCGCCCGGATTCTCGACACTGATGGTGGTGGCTTGCTCATTCTGGGACACCCTCACGGTAACGGTTTCCCCGCGCGGCGTGTAGCGGATCGCGTTGGAGAGAAGATTGCTGAGTGCGCGGCGAAGCATTTCCCGATCGGCCCGTATCGGTACTGCTCGTCCTTTGACCTGCAATAAGACACCTTGTTCTTCCAGCCAGGCCTCGAAATACTCGAACAGCCCCTGGATCGTTTCCGTTAGGTTTACGATCTCCAAATCGAGATTACGCGGATCATTCCCGGTTTGTGCGAGAAACAGCATGTCATTGATCATGCGGTTCAAACGCCAGAATTCCTCCAGGTTCGAGTAGAGCACTTCCCGATATTCATCGGCAGAACGAGTTTGGCCGACAGCCACTTCTGTCTGCGTGGTCAGATTGGTAACAGGCGTCCGCAATTCATGGGCGATATCGGCGGAGAAATTTTCCAGTTGCGAAAACCCATTCTCAATACGTTCCAGCATGCCGTTGAACGAAGCGACAGTCTCTTCCAGTTCAATCGGCACCTCCCTGGGGTTGAGCCGCATGTGCAACTTGGAAGAAGTGATCGCGCGAATCTTTTCGTTGGCCCTACGAATCGGCCTGTGTCCCCAATGAACCGCAATCCAGGCCATGAGGACCGCAATGCACATAACGACACAGATCGTCCACCACTGGATACGCTTAAAACTCTCGATGAATGCGAGATGACCGCCGATGTCCATCGCAACGGCGATCATGTGCCTTTCGCTAAGGCTGTCGTCGCCGCCGACCTGTATGACGGCGCCGCGATAGTGCAAACTTTTCCTCGGCACCTGAACCGAAAGGTCTGGATGACATGAATGATCTCCGATGATCGTATGGATTGACCTCTGTGGCAGAGCACGCGCATCACTGCGGCACATGCCATCGGGTGTCTGCTGCACCCGACGTCGCTATGGCGGAAGGAGCCGATTCAGAGCATGCCGGATGTGGCAAACCCGCAGCGGCTGCCATTCCCGGGGCCTTTCTGAACAGACATCGCATAGCGCACCGCCATAGAACCCAAGTCTGTGGAACTAACGGCATCCAACATAGGCGACGGTCACTGTCGCCGAGATGACTCATTCATCACATTCCCGTCATTCCGCCGTCATCTTCGGTTGGCCTTGAGGCCCTAGAGTGAGGCTGGCGGCAGCACCTGTGCACCGTCATCCAGGCCATCGCCGATGCAGCGTGTCGATGACGAACGGATGCGCATGCGGCGCCACACCGTGCGATGCGAAGTGCGGATGGTCGCTCGGCAGGTCTTCATGGCTGTGAACCAGTACGCGCTGATCGTCCGACGGCCAACTCCGAATCGCGACGAACAATCCCACTACCGCAAGGCCGCTCAAAGCGGCCAAGGCAACCCCGAGGCCGAGCTTCAGACCAACCCAGCCCGCCAGCGGGTACGCAAGCAGCCAGCAGACATGTGAAAAGGAAAATTGCGCGGCAAACACGCTGGGCAAATCTTCATTGTGGGCGGAGCGCCGTATCAACCGCCCCCCTGGAGTCACCAAGCCGGCGTAGGCAATCCCCATCAGGCCCCAGGCTGGCAACAACATTGCCCAACCACGTAAGCTTGGCAGTGCAACCCAGAGCATCGTGAGGGTCAGCAGCACAACGACCATAGCGATCGCGGATGACAGCATCACTTGGCGATCCGGTAGCCGATCAAGTGTCTTGGGTAATAACAATGCAGCCAGCATCGAACCACCACCAAACACCGCCAATGCCAAGGCGAGCTGCTGTTCGTCGCCGCCCAGAAGCTCCCGGACGATTACTATAGTGTTCACGAACACCATCGCTCCTCCGGCTGCGGCACACAGGTTCAAAGCAAGCAGACCGCGCAGTCGAGGCGTGCGCAGGTAGATGCGCATGCCGCGCAACATACGTTCGCCCAGCGCCTCCCTCCGGTTTCCGGCCACGGTTGTCGGGAACACCGTTGTCACAATCAACCCTGCCGATAGTGCGAAACCGAAGGACGTGCCGACGAACAAACCGTGGAAGCTGATCCAGACCAGCAAGATAGCCGCGAGGGCTGGGCTGAAAAGATTCTCCAGGTCATAGGCGATGCGTGACAAAGAAAGCGCCCGCGTATAGTCGCGCTCCTCCGAAAGTACCTCGGGGATCAATGATTGGAACAGTGGCGTGAAACCTGCGGAAGCAGCTTGCAGTACCGCGATCAGTAAGTAGATTTGCCAGATCTCGGTAACAAAAGGTAACGCCAGCACGACACTGGCGCGGATGACATCGAGCGAGATCAACACCACCTTTCGCTTGGCTGGCGGCACCAAGGCGCCGGCTACTGGCGCCAGCAGCACGTATACCGTCATCTTGATCGCCAGCGCTGTACCCAGAACTGCCCCGGCCTTGGAACCGGCGAGTTCGTAGGCCAACAGGGCGAGAGCCACCGTGGCCAGCCCTGTACCGACCAACGCGGCCATCTGTGCGAGTAAAAGCCTCCGGAAATCGGTATGACGAAGAATCCCAAGCATCGAATCCACTCCAGTCGTCCAAGTCAAGACAGAGAGTGCAGCGCATCACTGCGCCTCACCCTGACTCTCCTCAGTTATCCCTATCCGCCGATCGGGGTGTGGTCGTTGTCCCCGGTTCCACCTGGCCCTTTTTCTCGGCATCGCAACGTTCCTTCAACGCTTTGACCTCCGGATACGAAACGTCGTCCGTGTAGCGCTCCTTGTCGGCCAGCTGGGCGCAGGTGGTGGGGATGAGTTTTTCATCGTCGTCGTGCCCACCAGGGTGAGCGAACGCCGTCATGGAAGCAGCGGACGCACATGCAACGACAGTGAGCACCAAAGTACGAATGGTCATTTTCAATATCTCCTTTCAAATGTAACCCGTGTTTTCACGGAGGTTGGGACATGGACAGACGACGCCAAATGTCGTGTATTGCTTGGCGCAACGGTTAAATCACGCGCTTCATTTCAGCGTATTGGCCGCGCGCCCGAATAATGACGGTCACGTCGGAACTCCCCCGATTTCGCCAAAACCAGCCATGATTGCCATCAAAGGCTGCTTCGAGGACACCTTCATCGGAAGGCACGCTGCGCCCCTTTTCATAGCTGATGGATTGCCCGCCGCCATCGCCATGCGTGTCGAAGTTGACGACACCGCCTTGCGCAACCCAACTGAATTCCGCCCGCTCTCCAGCTTGCATGACGAGTTTGATCTCGGTGCCTTGTCCGGGGGTGAGCACTACCTGCATTTCGTCCCGCCAGCTATCCGCTGCCGGCAAGGGAATCGGCGCGGGCTGAGCCGTGACAGAACTTGCTCCGGTGCCCAGAGGAGCGGCCGGCTGCACGGCCGCACGCGCAGCGGCGGCATCCATCGAGGCGTCGATCGCCGCTTCTTCTGCCAACTGCGTCTTGATCTCACCCATTTCCGTCAGCCCGAGCATCCGACCAATGCCGGTCGGGTCGATGGCGTATTCAGAGGGAAGAACGACAGTGAACAGAATCGCGATAGCGGTGACGAGCGCGATGAGAGTTGAACGCAGCAACTGCTTCGAGGTTGGCAGATCGTCAGGAGTTGGTTTGGCAATGTTGTACATAGAGGTTTTTTCCGCGTGTAGGTCAGGATATGAAATAGCCGGTGAGCTGATAGCCGATCAGGACGAAACCGGCACACATCGTCGCGACATTGGCGGTATAAGCATGGCGCCAGAAGCTGGCTGTCCGACGCCAGTAACCCATGACGATCAGGATCGCGCCAAGCGCTAGCAGCTGTCCGATCTCGACGCCGACGTTGAACGCCAGCAGATTCGGAATTAGGCCATCGGGCGAGATGTCGTATTCGATGATTTTCGTGGACAGCCCAAACCCGTGAAACAAGCCGAACACGAGCGTCGCGATCTTCGTGTTCGGTTGGAAGCCGAGCCATCGCTGAAATGCACCGATGTTATCGAACGCTTTGTAAACCACAGACAGCCCGATGATGGCGTCAATGAGGTAGCTATTGATGCCGATATTGAAGTACACACCGAGCAGCATCGTCGTCGAGTGCCCGACGGCGAACAGGGTCACGTACAGGGCGATGTGTTTCATCCTGTACAGGAAGAAAATCACACCGAGCAGGAACAGGATGTGGTCGTATCCCGTCGCCATGTGCTTGGCGCCCAGGTACATGAAGGAAATTAAATGGACCCCGGATATTTCCTGGATATAGCCCTTGTCACCTTCTGCAATGGCGTGCGCGAGCGCATCGTTCATTCCAAAGAGGAGCAGGAAAGTGGCCGCCACGAGGAACAGCATCGTTCGGCGCCAGGTCTGCGGGTAGCGGTCAGGCACAGCTTGGGGTAGAAATTCATGCATAAGTAGCTTCATCTCCTGACAGGATTTCCAAAGTGTTTTTCATGATGGCGGTACGGTGGATTCGACTCGATATGGTTACCGGACTTGGCCGGGCCAGGCTCATCGCCTCGCCACAGAGCCCGGCAACAAGCCCACGATTCGATTACTGGTGTTTGGGGCGATGAACTCAGCGCTTCGCCGATGCAGGCGAGAGGCAGGCTGTTGTGACGAAGTACCTTCATCACGATGGCATTGCCTCCACAGATGGCTCAGCCTCGACATGCGGTCGCCCGCCATTTCTGTGAACCAGGCGATACAGGGCAGGCAACACGAGCAACGTCAGCAGCGTCGAGGAGATGATGCCGCCGATGACCACGGTAGCGAGCGGGCGTTGCACCTCGGCACCCGTGCCGACGTTAATGGCCATGGGCACAAAACCCAGGCTGGCCACCAGCGCCGTCATCAGCACCGGACGCAGTCGTGCTTGGGCGCCATTCAAGATTGCCTCATGCAACGGCGCTCCCTGGTCGAGCAGTCTGCGGATGAAACTCACCATCACCAGACCGTTGAGCACCGCCACGCCGGACAGCGCGATGAAGCCCACACCGGCCGAGATCGAGAACGGGATATCTCGCAGCCACAGAGCGGCTACGCCGCCGGTCAAGGCCAGTGGTATGCCCGTGAACACGATCGCTGCATCCCGGGCCGAGCCGAAGGCCATGAACAGCAGACCGAAGATCATGACCAACACCACGGGTACCACCACTGACAGACGCTGACCGGCTGAAATAAGCTGCTCGAAGGTGCCGCCGTAATCGACCCAGTAGCCTTCCGGCAGTTCGATTCGAGCACTAACCTGATCGCGTAACTCCTCCACGAACGAACCCAGATCGCGTCCACGCACGTTGCTGGTGACGACCACCCGACGCTTGCCGTTCTCGCGGCTGATCTGGTTGGGACCTGGCACCACCTCGATTGAGGCGAGTTGATGCAGCGGAACATAGGTGGCCTGTTCCCCCCCAGCCACGGCGGCCGGTACCGGAATTGGCAGGGATGCCAGCGCTTGCGGGTCTTGGCGCTGCGCTTCGGGCAGCCGTACCACGATGTCGAACCGGCGGTCGCCCTCGAACACTTGGCCGGCAATAGCGCCACCTTGCGCGACAGCGACCGCCTGCTGCACATCATCGATGGATAGTCCGTAGCGAGCGAGCGCCTCCAGGTTCGGCGTGATCGTCATCACCGGCAGGCCCGTGACCTGCTCCAATGCCACGTCGGACGCTCCCTGAATACCCTCGGCCAGCGCCTCGATCTCGCCACCAATTTCGGCCAGTTGTTCCATATCGTCGCCATAGACCTTGACCGCCACTTCGGCCCGCACACCAGCGATCAGCTCGTTCATGCGCATTTGCACCGGTTGGGTGAACTCGTAGTTGTTGCCGGGGATGGCCTTCACTGCTTCTTCCAACTCTGCAACCAACACCGCCTTGGGTTTGCGTGGATTCGGCCAATCCTTACGATCTTTGAGCATGATGAAAGTGTCGGCCACCGAGGGAGGCATCGGGTCGGTCGCGACCTCGGCGGTTCCGATCTTGGCGACCACTTCCTCCACTTCCGGAAACTCCTTGATCCGGGCCTCCAACTGGCGTTGCATGCCGATCGCTTGGGTCAGACTGGTTCCGGGAATGCGCAACGCGTGCAGCGCAATGTCACCCTCGTCCAGTTGCGGGATGAACTCGGTGCCCAAGCGCGTGGCGAGCAAACCGGATAGCACAACCAGAACCATCGCCGCAGCGACCACCACGACCCGCAGCCGAATCACATTGGCAAGCAGCGGTGCATAGAAGCGGCTTACACCGCGCATGATTCTGTTTTCCTTCTCGGCAACCTTGCCGGTGATCAGCAACGCGACAGCCGCTGGCACGAAGGTCAGCGACAGCGCCATCGCGGCGGTGAGCGCGATCACCACGGTGAGGGCCATCGGATGGAACATCTTTCCTTCCACACCTGACAGCGCGAAGATCGGCAGGTACACGGCAGTGATGATGAACAGGCCGAAAATCGCGGGCTTGATCACTTCCGCACTGGCGTTGGCTGCCAACGCGAAGCGCTCGTCGCGGGTCAGCAGTCGGCCGAGTTGGTGCTGGCGCTCGCCGAAGCGTCGCACACAGTTCTCGACAATGATCACCGCTCCATCGACGATCAAGCCGAAGTCGAGCGCCCCCAGGCTCATCAGGTTGGCTGAAATCTGATTTTGCACCATGCCGGTAATTGTCATCAGCATGGCCAGCGGGATGACCGCTGCCGTGATCAACGCCGCACGCAGGTTGCCCAGCAGCAGGAACAGCACGGCAATCACCAGCAATGCGCCTTCCGCCAGATTCTTCTGTACGGTAGCGATTGCCCGATCGACGAGGTTGGTGCGGTCGTAGGCTGTATGCGCACGCACACCAGTGGGCAGCGTGGAGTCGATTTCTGCAAGCTTGTCGGCGGTGCGCTGAGCGACGGCACGACTGTTTTCACCGATCAGCATGAAAACGGTGCCCAACACAACCTCACTGCCGTCCTTGGTCGCCGCACCCGTGCGCAGTTCACTGCCCTCGATTACTTCCGCAACATCGCCAATGCGCAGCGGCAGGCCGTCGCGCGTTGCCACGACGATATTCCGCAGCCCTTCGATATCCGCCACTTGACCGGGGATGCGGATCAGATACTGCTCGCCGTAACGCTCGACATAGCCGGCACCGACATTGGCGTTATTGCGCGCCACCGCGTCCAACACGTCACGCATCGTCAGTTCGTAGGCCAACAGCCGCATCGGGTCGGGCGTGATGTGGAACTGGCGCACGTAGCCACCAATGGTGTTGACCTCGGTGACGCCCTTCAGATTCCGAAGCTGCGGACGCACCACCCAGTCTTGCAGCGTGCGCAGCGCGGTTGGTGTCCACGTTTCCTCAAAACCCGCCTCGGGTTCCAGGGTGTACATGAAGATTTCACCCAAGCCAGTTGCGACCGGACCCAGCGTGGGTTCCAGCCCGGTCGGCAGTTGCGACGCAGCTTGCTGCAAGCGCTCGGCGACTTGCTGCCGCGCGAAGTAGATGTCGGTGCCGTCCTCAAAGACGGCTGTCACCTGCGACAGACCGTAGCGAGAGATCGAGCGGGTGTAGTCCAGCTTGGCGAGACCCGCGAGCGCAGTCTCGACCGGGAAGGTGACGCGTTGCTCGGCCTCCAACGGTGAGTAGCCCGGCGCCTCGGTATTGATCTGAACTTGGACGTTGGTGATGTCCGGCACCGCGTCGATGGGCAGACGGCTGTAGTTCCAGATCCCCAGGCCCGACAGGGCCAGCACCAGGATGAGTACGAGCCAGCGGTGCGCGATGGACGCGCGGATGATACGTTCAAGCATGGCGTCCTCCTTAATGGTCGTGGCTGGCGCCGGACTTTTCGATGTCCTGGCGGATCAGGAAACTCTGCTCGGTAACGTAGCGCGAACCCGTCTTGAGTCCGCCCAACACTTCGGCGTACTCGCCATCGCGATCCCCGAGTTCGAGCATGCGCACCTCGTAGGTCTCGTCGATCTGTACGAAGACCACGGTGAAGTCACGGAAGCGCTGCAAGCCCATCTCCTTCACTGCCAACGGCACCTCGCGCGAGTCCACCATGACTTCGGCGGATACCGTCATCCCCGGTCGCCACTGGCCCTGCGGGTTCGGTACGTTGACGCGGGCGATAACGCTCTGCCCGATACCGGCCACCGGCAGTAAGCTTTCGATCTTCGCTTCTGCTACCGCGCTGCCCGTCGCCGAACGGATTTGCACTACCTGTCCGGGCGCCAGGTTTTCGGCATCGGTGCCGATAGCGCGCAGGTCAATCCATACATGTGAGGGATCGGCCAGCTCGAATAACGCGCCGGCTCCGGCCACATCACCGACGTTAGTGTTCCGCACGATCACCACGCCATCGAGCGGCGCGGTGATCGGATAGGTGCGCATACTGTCGTTGCCCTCGACAATCGCTAGTGTCTGGCCGCGCTGGACGCGCTCGCCCTGCTGTACGCTCACCGACTGCACGATGCCCGGAAAGCGCGCCCCGACGGACGCATAGCGATTGGAATCAAAGGCGATGGTGCCAGTCAGTCGTACGATGTCGCGGATGGAAGCCGGGCCGGCCTGCTCGACCCGGATACCAGCATCTTCTGCAATGGCGGCCGGAATGGTGACGCGCCCCTCATAGGATTCGTAGGACCAATTGGATCTCTTGCCGCCGTGTTCTGCGGTCACAGCCACATCGAATGAGTGTGGTTCGGTCACTTCGCCGCTACCAACCAGGTAGGTGCTTTCCGGCGCGAACGTGAATCGGTTGACCTCACCGTCGAGGCGCGAGAGTTCGATGGTCGCAACGACTTCAGTGGGCGGGATCAAACTGTCACTCCGATAGGCGTAAAGTCGGTAGTGTGGAGGCGCATTGGTCTCGAAGATGGTGACTTCCAACGCGAAGTCGCCGTCGCGCAGAAGCCGCCCATTGTTCGGGCCGCGCTCGTAATCTTCGTTCGCTTGCCCATCAACGCCGCGGTCGACACGGTCACTATTAGGGCCGCAAGCGGCGAGCACCAAACTGAGAAAAAGCAGGAAAAGCAGGCGATTCATGGGGTCATGTCCTCAACGGTGAAGGTGAGGCGTTCCACCTCGACCAGCAATAGGTGATAGCGGGCAGCAGCTTCAACGGTGCGCTGGTTCAGGTCGAATAGCGTCCGTTGTGCCTGAGCCAACGAAATGAAGGAGAAGCGTCCGGCCTCGAATCCGCGGCGAGTGTTCACCAATGCATCCTCGGCCATGGGCAGCATGCGTGTACGCAACGTCTCGGCTTCGTGACGTGCGTGCATAAGTTCCTGATAGGTATCGAACAAGACTTGATGCCGCTCGAAACGTTCAGCATCCCGGCGGGCTTCGAGCGCGATGAGTTCGGCGTCAGCTTGCGCGATCGCGTACCCGGAGCGCTTTCGGCTACCCAACGGCACCGAGATCGACATCACCAGGCCTTGATCGTTAAACGCTTCCATACGGCGTATGCCCAGGCTCAGGTCGATATCGGGTTTCTGTCCTGCTTCGGCGATCCGGCGGCGGGCAGAGAGGGTGTTCGCCTGTAGTCGCGAGGCCCAGAGTTCGGGCGTCATCGACAGACGAGCGGCCAATGTCTCGAACGACTCGACCGGCGGCAGGGCTTGCAGGTCACCGACGACTGAGCCGAAGTCGGGCGTCAACGCACCCCAGCTCGCGGCCAACGTCATTCGGGCGCTGGCCAATTCGTGCTGCGCTGTCTCGCGCGCCAACTCCACCTCGGCGAGCGCAATCTCGGCAGCCTGGAGGTCCGATTCGGGGTTGCGGGCCGCCGATACCCAAGTGGCGACCTCGCTGCGAGTACGTTCGGCTTGCCGGACACGCTCCTCGGCGTAGTCCAGCCGCTGTTGTCTGGCAAGTACTTCGATGAAGCGGGCTGTGGTTCGGCTGGCCAAGTCGATCCGCGCCGTATCGGCCTGGTGCTGTTGCTGGCTGACCTCGGCCCTGCCAAGGGTCTGTCGGGCTGCACGCTTGCCGCCGAGTTCGATCACCCGGCTGATGCGCAATGTGGTTTCGGCTGAATCAATGCCACGCAGACTGCCGGTGCCGGCCGCGTTCTCGAACTCACCGCCAATCACGTAAGGCGGCGGCAGACCCTCACGCTCGGTGCGGGCCTGCACGGCCTGTAGTTGAGCACCTTCGGCAATGATGGACGGATTAGAAGTCAACGCGCGGGTCACCGCTTCCTCCAGACGCAAGGGCTCGGCAGCCTGTACCGCGGGGATGCCGCAGACTCCGACGAACACCAAAACCCTCAACCAGTGCAAATTCACAAAAAACCTCCGGGTAACTAAGTAGCAACAGATCAACAAGCCGTTTCGCAAAGCGCTCTTGCGCGCTCACCAAACATCAGCAAACAGCCGACACAAAAACCGATTGGCAATCGGTTTTTGTGTCAAAAAAAATACCAAAAATCCCGAGTCCGTGTTTACCTCGCCAACATAGTGATGAGTGACTCGGTTAAGTAGTGCAGCCACCCTGTGGACAAGCTGCAAAACGCCACCACGGTAAAGCCCAAAAATAAACCCAGATATGAATTGGATCGGCGGCCCGGAGACAACAGCGCCTGAACACGTTCGGGCACGAAATCGGAGAGAAAGGCCATCGACAGCGGCATACCTGCTAAAGCGTGATGGCGGTAAATTTTCTTCACCGCGACCAAGGTTTCAGCGACCGTTATTTGACAGCCCACTGAAGCCGCAGCAATGAAGTCGCAGCGCTGCTCCAAGGCAAGCTCGTAGTCACGCAGAAGGCGCCGACGAGTGCCTGGCAACTGGATGCCCGACAACATCCCCGCCATCAGACGCCAGAACGCATCGCGATGCTCAAGGTGCGCCTGCTCATGGGCCAGAACTACTTGTAGCTGAGTTGGGCTGAGCTGGTCGAGCAACGACTGGGAAAGCAAAACATGGCCTGACCCTATGCCGCAAGCGAAGGCCATGGGCTGATCGACATCCACCACACGAAGCCTGTCTGTGTGTCCAAAACGACGACTCAAACGCAGCATGGTGAGCAGGGTCTGCCGGACCCGCCAGACTCCGATTGCTGCCCGCGCTATCAACCACGTTGCATAACCCGCCAGCAGGGCAATCGCCCCCCACAACCAAGAGCTCTGCCCATTTTCGTTCGGATGCCAGACACACAAATGTAGAAGGTTGCCTGAGTGCGCAGAACAGGCGGCGGCAAACCGGGCCGAGTCGTGAAGGGCCGAGGGCATTGCTATAGCCACTACTGCATAGCCAATGCCCACCAATATAGGCGCGGTCAGCAACCACCAAAGTATTCGGACTCGCTGCCGAGGCGCTTGTCTCGAAAGCAGCCGACTTAGCGGGCGTTCACAGGCCACAACCAACAAAGACAGGGTAATCGCCAGAACAAAGCCGGCCAGCAGCGCAGATTGAAGTAGCGACCCATAGCTCATCATCAGCGGCTCTCATCCAGTTCAGCACGACGCCGCGCAATCAATTCCTCCAATCGTTTGAGCTGGTCTCCATCCGCTTGTACGGCAAGATCGACAAAAGCCGACAACAACGCATCCGATTGTGTGCCGGCGACACGATGCACCGTGGATTCCACCAGCTTGCGAACCAACTCCCGGCGAGAAAGACCTGCCGAGTATTCGTAGGCATGACTGATCTTCTCGCGTTGCAGGATCCCCTTGCGAAACAGGCGCTCCAACGCGGACTGCACGGTGTTCAATGCAATCGAACGCGAATGTTTGACTCGTGCATGGACAGTCTTGGCGTCGGATGAACCGAAGCGCCAGATGTCTTCGAGCACGGCAATTTCCAGGTCGCCGAGCGGCGGCACACTAGGGTTGGTCAAACGGTTGAACCTCAATTTCTTGACTTAGGAAGTTCAGAGTATGATTTTTGAAAAACCGATCGTCAATCGGTTTCTTCTGTGCGGGCTCTAAGCCGGGTGTCTCTTTTCGTTTGGCTGGTCCATCGCCATCTGAACCTATCGCGTTATGTCACTGGTAGTTCAGCGGCTCCCCGGCCCGAGCAGGCGACCGCAAAACAGGTGCCTGATTGCTGTGCGGAACCCGCATAGAGATGACAAATGAATGACACAAATGTAACGCGCGGGTCATTTGTCTGACAGCGCCTGCTCTCTAACATCGGTATGAAGACGCATGGTGCATTTCAGGCTTTGAACCACAGCCGAGCGCCATGAATCCCCCTGTACCGACAGTTAAAGAGTTACGGAGCCGAGCATGATGAATGTCGCTATCAAATACCGCGTCTGGTTGGCGGGCCTGTTTCTGTCGTCCATGCTCGGTACTAATGTGGCAACCGCATCGGAGCTGAGCGCAGAAGTCTGGAAAGACCCCAGCTGTGGCTGCTGCAACGAATGGGTCCAGCATCTTGAAGAAGTGGGCATCCAGGTGCGTACTTCCAATACCGGCAACACCGGCATACGCGAACGGCTCGGCATTGCCAAGCAGTTTGGCTCCTGCCATACCGCCAGAATCGGCGGCTATGCCATCGAAGGCCATGTACCCGCTGCCGATATCAAACGTCTCCTGAAAGAAAAGCCCGAGGCGATCGGCCTGGCCGTACCAGGTATGCCGATCGGGTCACCTGGCATGGACGGCCCGCTCTATGGCGACCGCAAAGACCCCTACGACGTTCTGCTGATCCATGTCGATGGCAGCACCAGCGTCTATCAAGCCTATCGCTGATCGATGCGATGAAACGGCCAATGTCCCGCTTCGGGATCAAGAGGAGAACACAGTCATGAACACAGTGGATCTCGACGTCCAGGGCATGAGCTGCGGCTCATGTATCGCGAAAGTCACCGATGCGCTGAAAGAGCTGCCGGGAGTCGATGCCGTGGAAGTGCATTTGGCCACCGGCCGCGTTCGAGTTCGAGGCAACTTCGATCACGGCAACGATCCGCTGCTGTCGACGTTGCAACAGGCTGGGTATCCCGCGCGTCTGGCACGCGGCGACACCCTGTCCGGCCAATCAACAGAAGGCGGCGGCCGAAGTTGCTGCAGCCGAAATTCTTAAAACATAGGAAGAGGTGTAATACACATGAACCGTACTACTCAATTTCGCTCTCTGATTGTTGGTGCCTGTCTTGCGACCGGGTTGCTGATCACGTCGGTCGCTCAGGCCCATATCTCCCTCGTCAAATCCACACCGACGGCCGATGCTGTTGTCACGACACCGCAGCAGATCGATCTCGTCTTCAGTGAACAGCTTGTACTTCGCGCCTCGCGCTTGGAGCTGAGCGTCATAAAGGACGGTGGGGCCGCAGAGAAAGTCGAGCACATCGACGTTGAACTCATCAACGACGGCAAGACGCTGCGCGCTACGTTGCATAATCCCCTCGGAGTAGGCGTCTACCACGTGCAATGGCGCGCCGTCGGTGATGACAACCATCCGATGACTGGCGAATACAGCTTCACCATCAGATGAGAGGGCGCCAACATCATGTCCAGTCTTCCCGACTATACGCTTCGGTTCATGCAGTACCTGGACTTGATGCTGCTGTTCGGATTGCCGCTATTCGCGTGGTACGGTCCGGTCGCCTCAACGATCGGCGGCGATAAGCGCTCCCCCCAGCCCAGATGGGCCTTGACCCGGGGGCTCCTGGTCTGTGGAGTGCTCGGCTTGGCGCTAGTGGGCATTGAGATTGTGCGCAGCACGGCTGGCATCATGGGGGTCGCGGTTTCCGATCTGGTGCGGGACGACTTGGCCTGGTATCTGTTCGACACCGCCGCTGGGCGCGCCGGGCTGACGCGAGCATTCCTGCTGGTTCTGCTGCTTGCTGTACTCGGCTGGCAGTCGCAGCGCGCCGAGCGCCCATTCCCCATTCGGCGAGTGACCCTGCTGGCCGGTGTGGCGCTGGTCAGCCTGGCGTGGAACGGACACGCTGCCAGTGGCGAGGGTGTGAGTGGTACGGTGCGGCTGGTGGCTGGTATGGCGCACCTGCTCGCTGCCGGCGGCTGGATCGGGGCCATCTTCGCCTTGCTGATTCTGTTCGTTCGACACGGAAAGCCCGCCGCGGGTGAGGGCTTGCACATGCTGTGGCGGGCACTGCACACCTTTTCGCGCCCAGGCACCGTCTTCGTCGGTGTCCTGGTGGTGACCGGCATCCTTCACTACGGGGATCTGGTCGGCTGGTCCATCGCACCGCTGTTTCACAGCCGGCACGGCAACCTGATGCTGCTCAAGCTGGCGCTGTTCGCTGCGATGCTGGGCCTCGCCGCCCTGCATCGCTGGTGGTTGGTGCCCCGGCTCGAACGTGACATCCATACCGGCGCCCCCTCGCACTCTGCACAGCACCTGCGACTGAGTGTGACCATCGAGGCGACGATCGCGCTCCTGATTCTGGTAAGCGTAGCGGTACTCGGCACCCTCAGCCCTCATGGATGACAACACTTGGAGGCCAACAGGTGGACAACAACCAACCAGGGACTTCGTGCATGCCATGCACGAGTAATGAAGGGGCCTCATGGAGCTACGTCATTTACGATGCTTTATTGCAGTTGCGAAAGAACTCCATTTCGCCCGCGCTGCGGAGCGTCTGAATATCGAACAGTCGCCGCTCTCCCGAACGATCAAGGAGCTGGAGTCGGAATTAGGCACGCAACTCTTTGAACGAACCTCGCGTGGAACACGTCTGACTTGGGCGGGACAGGTGTTGACGGAAGATGTCCGTCGTATCTTCATCGCCCTTGACCAGGCGCGGGCCAACGTGCAGGCCGCAGCCTCCGGCTATCGTGGCATGCTGAGAATCGCTCTATCCGACGGCATCGTAGCGCAGCGTTTGGCAACACTGCTGGCTCAATGTCGGTTAGATGAACCCGAGGTGGAAATCCGCCTGTTTGAAGTGCCGTTCTCCCAACAGGTCAAGGGATTGCGAAACGACTTGTATGACGCCGGCTTTTCCCGCTCGGACGAAAGCGGTGATGGGATACACTCGCAAGATGTCTGGCATGACCCCTTGATCGTTGCGTTGCCCGCTCGCCATCCACTGCTTGCGTGCAAACAACTGCCCTTGGAGGAAGTGCTCAAATACCCACTGATTCTCTGCCATCCGGAAACCTGCGAAGGCCACTACAAACAGATCGAGCGTCTGTTGAGAGCCGTCGAGACTCAGCCGGTCATCGCGGAGTACGCGTCAAGCCATGACGTGATGTTTGCCCTGATCGCAGCGGGCTATGGGCTGGGCCTGGCATGCGAAGCACAGGTCCGTGCGTACCATAACCCCGATGTCGTTTCCCGCCCCATAGATGGCGGCCCTCTCATGCTGACCACCTATCTTCTGAGGCCCGACAACGAGCCCTCGGCCCAGCTCGCCAGATTCATCGGACGCGCCGCACTCGCAGGCGAAGGCATGCTGACAAGGTGAGGGAATTGACAATTTTACCGATCCGCACTCAGGCAATGTTTCTTTTTTGGTCTCGACAAAGACCCGTGAGGTATTGCCCCACACATCAAGCCTCCGCGCAACGGGTAAACGCACTGGTCTCCGCCAACCGATATTTGGCCACGTCCTTCTGCACAATCACGTAATTTTAGGAGGCCATCCTACTGATGGCAGTCTGTCATCCAGACGCGCGCAAGTCCGATGTCCGGAAAGTCTCAGCGCCGGCCTGTGTCTTCACCAAGATCGACTCTGATCATATGTGTCTTTACTCAGACGCAATAGGAAACAAGACTCCTATCCTCCGGGATTATGCCGGTACAGCGGCCGTCTCGGATGCAGACTCTTGTTCGTAACTGGAGCTTTGTGCCGGTGCAACACAGTATTCATAGAAAGTCTTGGCGCTGTCTATATCACTCCAATGCTACTCCCTTGGCGCCTTTTCGCGCACCGCTGATACTCGCTTGATACAGACGGCAACATGAATCGCAGTCAACACCGGCATCGGAGATGAATCGAATGTAAAGAATAGATGGATGGAAACGCAAATGCGCAAGGCCAGACACCATCACTATTCCAAGGTCTCTTACCGACCGATTGAAGCGGCCATTCGCTGGAGTGATCTAATGCGGTTCGAGTCGCGCATTCTCCACGTGATCGGAGACAAGCCAATACCTGACCTCCAGGATTTTCCGCGATGGCCAATGCTCTGCCTCAATACCGAACGCATCTTCGATGCCATCAGAAACGGAGATCTCTCGTTTGGAAAGAATGGCATCACATCTAACGATCCATTGCTGTTCGATGATCCCGACCTGACCGTGCGCCACGTTGACCTCAAGCTGTGGATGTCGCACTTCTACCCAGACCAAAAACCCGCATTCCTTTTCGGTGCCGTCGAACGGCAACTGCAGCCCGCCATCAGTGTCAGATCCCTGCAAACCCTGCTGGCCGATCGCGAAGCGCTCAGTGTACAACTGGCGGAACATGAGCAGTCCCTGGCCACGATGCAGGCCAAATACGAATCGGTATGCGAAGAACTTGAACACAAACGCGATCCAACTCGCGAGGTGGCGCCCAGGAGTGAAACTACCTACCTCAACATCGTCGGCGGCCTGCTGACCTTGCTGCTCGGAAAATCACCGAGCGGAAAGCCGTACTCGTCGTTCGAGACCGTGGAATCCGTTATCAGCGCACTGCTCGCCCACCACGAAGGACGTCCGGGAATCAGCGAGCGTACATTATGGGCCAAGTTCACCGCAGCCAAGCGACGCCTGAACGCCGATTCGCGCTGACTGCAATTGCAGTCCCGCTTTCTGCAACTACAGTGTTTTTTGCCGTTGCGGTGTATTGAATACGAGGCACTTTCCGAACAGCGCCGACGAGCGTCAAGGAGTGCCCACCATGTCTTCGCAGACCACAGCCCCCGCAATGCCGGTTGAACGTCGCATCCTGCGCCGCCCCGAAGTCGAAGCCAAGACCGGCTTCAAGCGCGCGCACATTTATTCACTGATGAAGGACGGAAAGTTTCCCAAGGCCCTGCGCCTGGGCGTGCGCGCCGTGGGGTGGGACTCGGCGGAAATCGACCAGTGGATCGCCGATCGCCTCAAAGAACGCGCCTGACGCTTCTCCTTTTCCGGTTCATCCCATTCCGTGAGGAGAAGCCCATGCAGGTGGTATCCATCATTTCGACCAAGGGCGGCGTGGGCAAGACGACCACGGCGGCCAACCTGGGCGGCTTCGCGGCCGACGCAGGGCTGCGCGTGCTGCTGCTGGATCTGGACGTGCAGCCCACTTTGTCGAGCTACTTCGAGTTGCAAACGCGCGCCTCGGCCGGCATCTACGAGCTGTTGGCCTTCAACGAGCAGGACATGGGGCGCTTGGTGTCGCGCACCGCGATTGCGGGCCTGGACCTGGTGCTTTCCAACGACGACAAGGGGCAGTTGAATACCCTGTTGCTGCACGCGCCGGATGGGCGACTTCGGTTGCGCAATCTGCTGCCCATATTCCACGCACACTACGACTTGCTGCTGATCGACACGCAGGGCGCACGCAGTGTCCTGCTTGAAATGGCCGTGCTGGCCTCTGACCTGGCACTCTCGCCAGTCACCCCCGAGATACTGGCTGCACGCGAATTCCGACGTGGCACCTTGCAACTGATGCGGGACATCGCGCCATACCGTCGCCTCGGCATCGAGCCGCCGCCGCTGCGACTGCTCATCAACCGCGTGCATCCGGTTTCCAGCAACGCGCGGCTCATACAGCAGGCACTGCGCGACCTGTTCCGATCCGAGCCCGGCATCGTCGTACTCGATACCAGCATCCCCGCCATCGAAGCCTATCCGCGCGCATCGACCCAGGCCTTGCCGGTGCATCGCGTAGAACACCGACGCCCTACGGGGCGGACGACGCCGGCCGCTTTCGACACGATGCGCGCACTCGCCTGCGAACTGTTGCCGAGCTGGGAACCCTCGTTCACTCGACTGAAAGCGGGAGCGCACCGGAGGAGCAGCACATGACCATCGCGCGCTCCCTCCAGCGTGGCAACAAGCGACTGAAACCGCTCATCGACTTCGCATTGAAGGAAGGCTGGGAGGTCGCTCGCACAGCGGGCGGACACCTGAAGTTCACCAAGCCAGGCCTGCCTCCGATTTACACCGGCTCGACGCCCGGCGATCGCCGCGCCGGCCTCAACGCGCGCGCTCGACTGCGCCGCACCGACCGCGCCACCAACCTGAAAGCGACGACAAGGGAGGCCGACGCCGATGGCTGAACTGACCCCCCAGGACATGGCGTCCAAGTTGCTGGCCGAGCGCTTCGAGCACAGCGGCCCGGTCGCCGATGCACTGAGCGATCCCATCGCCGATACCCCCATGACGGTGACGCTGGACCAGCTCCAGCCGTATGACCTCAATCCGCGCGTCACGCGCAATCCGCGTTACAACGACATCAAGGCATCGATCCAGGAGCGCGGCCTCGACGCGCCGCCGGCCATCACCCGCAGGCCCGGCGGGACGCACTACATCATTCGCAATGGCGGCAACACGCGACTCGCCATCCTGCGCGAGTTGTGGAGCGAAACGAAGGACGAGCGCTTCTTCCGCATCCCCTGCCTGTTCCGGCCCTGGCCCGAGCGCGGTGAAATCATCGCGCTGACCGGCCACCTGGCCGAGAATGAACTGCACGGCGGCCTGTCATTCATCGAGCGCGCCCTGGGCGTGGAGAAGGCCCGCGAACTCTATGAACAGGAATCCGGCCAGACGCTGACACAGAGCGAGCTGGCGCGTCGCCTCAGTGCCGACGGCTACCCGGTAGCCCAGCCACACATCAGCCGCATGCAAGACGCCGTGCGCTACCTGCTGCCGGCGATCCCGGCCGTGCTCTACGGCGGTCTCGGTCGGCCCCAGGTGGAACGGCTGACGGCCCTGCGCAGGGCGAGCGCTCGGATATGGGACGCGCGCGGCGCGAACAAACGGCTGGCCGTCGATTTCCCGTCGCTGTTCAACGACGTGCTCGCCCTGTTCGACGGCGACGCCGACGGCTTCTCGATCAAGCGGGTGCAGGATGAACTCATCGGGCAGATGGCCGAGTTGCTGGAGGCCGACTACGACAGCCTGACGCTGGAGATCGGCGAGACCGAGAACCGGCAGCGGGCGCTGACCAGCGATCCGGCGCCCCCCGCACCGCAGTCCGGTAATGCCACGGGCGCGCTGGTGACGCCTTCGCCCGACCCGGTGCCGCCATTTCCTATTGCGCAGCCCCCGGCCACATCGCCGAAGCCACCACAGATGCCGGAACCGCCGGGATGGCCCCCATCCTCGGAAACACCCGGCAGTTCGCAGCCTTCGGACGACGATCACGACGAACGCCTGCGCGGCCATATCGTGTCGCCGGCGCCGACCACCGAACGCTTGCAGGCAATCCAGCGCCTGGTGGCCGACAAGACCGGCGAGGCGCTGCCGGACTTCGAGGCGAACGTCTTGCAGGCAATCCCGGTGCAGGCCGGCGGGCTCTATCCGATTTCCGATGTCTGGTACATCGAGCCGGGCCTGGACGCGCCCGACCGGCTGCGCGTGCATATCGCGCAGTTCGCGCGCGAGATCGCCGGGGAAGCCGGACAGGCCGAGCGCATCGAGGCCATCGACGACGGCATCGGCTTCCTTTGCGACATAGGTGCTCTATCGACGGACCCGCAGACGATGCCGCTCATCGCCCGCGCGACGCTCACGCTGCTGCACGCCCTCAGCGCGGGATACCGGCCGGACGCCCCAGCACCCACCGCACTCGACAACCTGCGCCTGACCGATGCCCTGGGACCGCTGCTGCAGGGTTGGAAGAATGGCGACAAGGTGCAGGCCTCGCGTCTCAGTGACAACGGCCTGGTCAAACTCTTTCGCCTGCTGCGGCTTGCACGCCGGCTGCTGGAGCTGGAATCCGGCACGGCATCGGGCGCGCACGCCTCCACCGAACCGTAAGGCCGGGGGAGACGCGATGTCGGCACCGCATCCACTCAACCAAGCCGTGATCGCCCAGGCGCTACACGATCTGCGCAACGGCCAGTTGCGCCGCTGCAAGGCCATGGGCTTCGGCGACCGGGAGCTGGACGCGCTCAAACACCCGGAGCTGGTCAGCATGCTGGTCAACGCCACGGTGTCCTGGTGCTCGGTGAAGGTGAACCGCGAGGTGCTGCAACGCCTGTTGAATCAGGTGGAGGACGTCGAGAAGGAAATTGCCACCGTCGATCGCATGCTCCGCCTGGGCGCAAGCACAGAGATGGTCAGCAAGTTCTACGGCCTGACCCATCAGGAAGTAGCGTTGCGCCGGGACGTTCTCGGCCTGCCCAAACGCAAGGGCCGCCATCCGGTGTTGAGCGAGGAACAGGACACCGGCTTGTGGGGGCGCTGGAAGCCCGCCGTCGAGCAACGCGGCATCGCGCTGGACGACGACATGGCGATGCTCGATCTCACCCTCGATCTTGCCGAAGAACTCGCCCTGCCGGCCTCCGTCATCTGGGCGACGATTCGGAGCTGGATCGATCAGGGATTGGTGTAGGCCATGGAGATCGACAAGCCTCATCGGGGAGGCAGTCCGGTCTCGCTCTCCGCCCTGCTGGACGAGGCCGCGCAACGCCTGCCGCCCCGACAGGCCGGGCCGACGGCCAGCGATGGATTCCTGTTCAGCGGCAACCGCCATGAGAGCGTGCCGCGCGCGCTGTTCTTCGATCATCGTCTCACGCCGCTGGAACGCAACGCCTGGCAGGTATTCCGGCTGCTGCTCGACGACGACGGTATCACCGCCTTTCCCACCTACGAACAACTCCGCCCCTACCTAGCCTCGACACCGTGCGCGCCGAAGGCCTCCCACGAGACGGTGGCACGTGCGCTCACGCTGCTGCGCCTGACGCGCTGGCTCAGTCTGGTGCGGCGTCGGCGCGATCCGCGCACCGGGCGCATCCAGGGCAACCTGTACGTGCTGCACGATGAGCCGCTGACGCCCTTCGAGGCCATGCAGCTCGATCCCGATTACCTGGACCTGGTAAGCCAAGCGCTGACGCATGCGAGCAAGGCGGTGCAGCACGTCGGCGTCCATACACTCCAGGAAGTCGCCGAAGACCCACTGCTCAACGGCCGCGCCCTGCCCACGCGCCTCCAGGTGCTGGCACACCGCCTGGCAAGCCAGGGGTGGAACGCTCTCGAAAGTTATCCACAGGACGAGACGATTCACGAAACCGAAGAAGGCCCGGAAGCCCTTCTTCGGCACGGAGAACAGCAGTCTTCGGAATCCGAAGCAGGTCGCAAAGCCCCGTCAGACGGCATTCTTCGGAATCCGAAGCAGGACCGTACAGTACGTAAAGAAAGTATTAAAAATAATAAAATACGTACAGTACCGCGCGCGCGAGAAAACCTTCGTCTGCCTCATCGCTTTCTCGCCTTGAAGGAGGAACAGCAGTCCGGCGCACTGGTCGCACTTCAGCGGGTGGACGACACGCTGCAACAGGCGGTGCTCGACGAATGGGCGGCCCGCTGCCAGGCCGGCGGCATCCGCAATCCCGCCGGTTATCTCTTCGGGGTCATCCAGAAAGCGATCAAGGGCGAGTTCCATGCCTGGGCCGGTCAGCCGGAGCATGCACCGGCCGCTATTTCACCGTCGTCTCTGGAATCGCTGCGCGCGCCCGAGCGCGACTGGTCTCCGCCAGCGATCGATCACGAAGCCGCACAGCAGCATCTGACCCGCCTGCACGATCTGTTCAAGGAGTCTTGAAGCCAGCGGGCTATACCAGTGGTATAGCGCAACAGCCTGCCTTCCCGCCCCTGCAAACAGGTGGCGGCGAGATGCGGCTCGTTGTCCGATAGCCTTCCAGCTTCTCAGGTCTTCATCCGCACAACCCAGCAACGGACATCAAGCGCGAACGCGCCACAAGTTCAGATGCGCGCCGAAGGTCGCTCCATGGGCCGCCATCAACACCGTAGGCGCTCTCACTTGCGCAGGCGGGACTTTCTCTTTCATAATATCTCAATATCTATTGAGATATTGAACAATGATGGACGAGAAGCTCGCTCTATCCGCATTCGCGGCGATCTCACAGGAAACCCGGCTCAGGATCATCCGTAGGCTCGTGGTCGCCGGCGCCGATGGGATGGCCGCTGGCGCAATCGCCGAGGCTCTTGGCGGGGCTGCGTCTTCCCGTATGTCGTTCCATCTCGGCCAGCTCGAACGTGCGGGCCTCGTTGAAAGCCGCCGCGAGGGACGTTCAATCATCTACAGCGCCGTTTTTCCGGCCCTGTCGGACTTGGTGGCGTTCCTGATGCACGACTGCTGTCAAGGGCATTGCGCCTATTGCGATCAAGCCATTGCCCTTTTCGCTAAGTGCGAGGGGCGTCCAACACGTTCCAAACCTACAGATGACATGAGAAACCGATGAAGAGAGAAACGCTGGAACGCCAACAAGTATGGGTTTATCTCGCCGCCATCATCCTTGGTCTGATATTGGGTAGCGCAGCCCCCATTCTTGCGCCTACGTTGGAGCTGCTGCTTTGGCCGGCTCTGGCGATACTCCTGTATGTGACGTTCACGCAGGTACGCTTCGATCAGCTTCCGGCTGCGTTCAAGGATGCCCGCTTCGTATCGGCGGCGCTGATCGGGAATTTCGTCGTGCTGCCGGTTGTCGTTTGGGGCGTGCTCATGCTTGTGCCCGATGATCCCGCGATCCGCTTGGGACTTCTGCTCGTTCTGCTCGTTCCTTGCACCGACTGGTTCCTGACCTTCGCCCATCAAGCCGGTGGTGACTTGCGCCGTGCCATTGCGATCACGCCAGCCTTGCTCGTCGCGCAAATGCTGCTTCTGCCGCTCTATCTCTGGCTGTTCATGGGCTCGGAGTTCATGGAAATCGTTTCGGCCGGTCGCATGGTGACGGTGTTTGCCGTAATCATCGTCCTGCCGCTCGTCCTCGCCTGGCTGACGGAACGATGGGTGGACGAAAGCGCCCCGCGTGTGGCCTTGATCGAAAGGCTCGGCTGGTTTCCCGTTCCGCTGCTGGCGTTCGTCCTGTTCCTCATTGCGGCGTCGCAGGTCGAGGCGGTGCTGGATTCCCTGCCCCTGATGGGCGACATCCTGATCGCCTGCATCGCTTTCCTGATCGGTGCCGTCCTGTGCGGCCTCATGATCGGCAGAGCCTTCAAATTGCCGGTGCCGCAGGCACGGACGCTGCTCTTTACGCTGTCAACCCGCAACTCGTTCGTCGTGCTGCCTTTCGCGCTGGCGCTTCCTGTCGCGTGGGAGTTGGCAGCAATCGTCATCGTCTTCCAGTCGCTGATCGAACTGTTCGGCATGCTGGCACTCTTGTGGCTGGTCCCGAGGAAGCTTCTGCCGCATGTCTAGCCGTCAGGCGCGAATCGCTTTCATATCGAAAGTCTACCGCTGCCCATCAGGGACGGACACTTGCATTCGTCTCGGTACCCGTAACGCCTTTCGGCCCCTTCGATTGTCGGCATAAGCAACATCGCCAATCAGGCGGCGAGCGGATACGGTTTGTTGACTGACAGCCTTCCGCCGCTTGTCGATGCTGGCGACTCGTCCATTCACAGCGAGTCGCCCTTATGGCAAACGAACCCCTGCAACTGAATCTCGGGTCGCTGCGCAGCGCGATGGCGCTGACGCTGCACACGCATCACGCCTCACGCATCTGGCACGGTCGCGCGCCCGCCGAAGGCCGGCCCGGCATCATCGGCCTGAACGGCTTCATCTCCATCATGAACAAGCTCAAGCGCGGCGCCGAGCAGGACGACCCCTACTCGGACTGGTGGATGCTGCGCATCGAGGAAAAGATCGCCGACACCAAGACGCGCCTGCAAACGCTGTGCGAACAGGTTGACCAGGCCCTGGCCGACGTACCTCCCGCTCTCAGCCTGGGCGAAAATCTCAACGTGCAGCCAGTCAAGCTGCCGCTGTTTGTCAATTCGCAGTTGGGGTTCATGGCGGTCTACCTGCTGGCCGACTACGACGACCTGGCGCGGCGCCTGATCCTGGCGCATCACACGGCGTTGATCGATCGCAGCACCCTGGAACGCTGGCTCAACGACGGTGCGCATGCGCTGCGCAGCCTGTTCTCCCTGGCCCAGCAGTACCGCTATTCCGGCACCACGCGCGACGACTTCGCGGCGAAGAACGCGGCGGCGCGCGCGGCACTGGAGAAGTTCGGCGAGCTGCCGACCGACGTGCTCGAAGGCACACGCCGCTCGCGCTTCGCGCCGCCGATCAACCGCCGGTCATCGCAGGATGGCAGGCAGGAAAGGACGGATACCCCGAGCGCTGCGCCAGCCGACGAAGCCACGGACGGCGACGCGAACGACGACGGCGCCGCATCCGATGAGGACGAGCCAGCATGACGGAATCCACTCTCACCAGCACACCGACACGCTTCACGCCGCTGGAACAGGCGGACTTCCAGCGCCTGGAACACGCAGCCTACCTAAAGGGCCTTTTACAGCCTTTTAAGGGTAAGGGACGTTTGGAGTCCTGGGCCAACCAGTGTGCGGCGCTGCGCGACGACCTGATCGTGCTGGCGCAGCGACGGGTGCTGCCTCAGGCACGCGGCTATCCCTTCAGCCTGCTCGGTGTGCAACTGGCCCAGCAGACCACTGGCGCAGGCACGACCTTTCTGCGCTGGCGCAATCTTGACCGTTCCAGCATGGGCGTCGCCTTGTGGGAGGCGCTGCTGGCCGATCCCGCGACACCGGCATCACTGATCGACGACCTCTACGCGATGGAGCTGCAACGCATCGCGCTGAACATGCAGATCAGCCTCACGCACAGCATTGCCCGCCAAACCCTGGACTGCGCCGGAAAGATGGCCCAGGCCGAAGCGGCTTACCTGCGGCGTATCCAGGGGCACGCCGCCTCGATCAACCCCACCACTTCCAAGGAGTCACCATGAGCACGCATTTCTTCGGCGAGGGCAACATCGGCTCTGCGCCAGACTATCGCGAGTTTGCCAACGGCAACGACGAGCCGCGCCGGCTGCTGCGCCTGAACGTCTACTTCGACAACCCGGTGCCGATGAAGGATGGCACTTTCGAGGACCGTGGAGGTTTCTGGGCGCCGGTGGAACTGTGGCATCGCGACGCCGAACACTGGAGCACGCTGTACCAGAAAGGCATGCGCGTGCTGGTCGAAGGCCGCAGCGTGCGCGACGAGTGGGAAGACGCCGACGAGAACGAGCGCGTGACCTTCAAGATCGAAGCGCGCCGGATTGGCATCCTGCCGTATCGCGTCGAGGGTGTAACGCTGGGTGCCAAGGGACAGACCATGGAGCAATCCCACGACGAGTAGCCGCTGCGCAGGCTTGTGTGAGCGGCTGGACCAGCCGTCAGCCGCTCACCATGCGCCAGCTCATGCACCCGTTATACCAGTGGTATAGCGCCATCCTGTTCCGCCGACATCCACTCACCCGGCCTTCGAGCACCGACCGAAAGCCGGTCTCATGTCGATCCGGCTTGTTTGCTGTCGCGCCGCCCTTGGACCGCCATGCTGGAGCCTGACTCAGAAAGCGCCATGCCATGACGAAGGAGGCCAAGCGTGCGGGTGTATCTATGCGAGAAACCCTCGCAAGGCAAGGACATCGCCAGGGTGTTGGACGCCAGGCAGCGCGGCAATGGCTGCTACAGCGGTTCGGGCATCACGGTGACCTGGTGCATCGGCCATCTTGTCGAGGCGGCACGGCCGGAAACCTACGGCGAGCAGTACAAGCACTGGTCCATCGAGCAGTTGCCTATTCTTCCCGAGCGCTGGCGCATCGAGGTCAAGGCCAAGACCGCCGCGCAGTTCAAGATCGTGAAGCAGCTCGTCGCCCAGGCCGGCGAGCTGGTGATCGCCACCGATGCCGACCGCGAAGGCGAAATGATCGCGCGCGAGATCATCGATCTGTGCGGCTACCGTGGCCCGATCCAGAGGCTTTGGCTGTCGGCGCTCAACGATGCGTCGATCCGCAAGGCGCTGACTCAGCTCAAGCCGGGTGGCGAAACGCTGCCACTGTATTTTTCCGCACTGGCCCGTTCGCGCGCGGACTGGCTGATCGGCATGAACCTGAGCCGCCTGTTCACGCTGCTGGGTCGGCGGTCCGGGTATCAGGGCGTGCTGTCGGTCGGTCGCGTACAGACACCGACACTGAAACTGGTGGTGGACCGCGACCGCGAGATCGCACGCTTCGTCTCCGTGCCCTATTGGACCATCGACATCACGCTGTCCCACGCGGGTCAGTCCTTCGCGGCAAGCTGGATGCCGCCCGACGGCACCACGGATGCAGCCGGTCGCTGCCTGCAGCAGCCAGTGGCGCAGCAGGCCGCCGACCGCCTCCATGCGGGTCGTGAATCGAAGGTGCTGTCGGTGGAAACCGAGCGTGTGCGCGAAGCCGCGCCGCTGCCGTTCGACCTCGGTACCTTGCAGGAAGTGTGTTCGCGACGGCTCGGACTGGATGTGCAGGAGACGCCGGACATCGCGCAGTCCTTGTACGAAACACACAAGGCGACGACTTATCCTCGCAGTGACTCCGGCTACCTGCCCGAAAGCATGCTGGCCGAAGTGCCGACCGTGCTCGACGCACTGCTCGCCACCGATCCCAGCCTGCGCCCGTTGATCGACCGGCTCGACAGGACACAGCGCTCGCGCGTCTGGAACGACAGCAAGGTAACGGCGCACCACGGCATCATTCCCACGCTGGAGCCTGCGAACCTCTCGGCCATGTCGGAGAAGGAGCTGGCGGTATACGCGCTGATCCGTGCGCACTACCTGGCGCAGTTCCTGCCGCATCACGAATTCGACCGCACGCTGGTAGTGCTCGACTGCGCAGGGCAATCGTTACAGGCCGTCGGCAAACGGGTGATCGTGCCTGGCTGGCACCTGGCGCTCCCCGGCAAGGGGCAGGATGCGGCGGACGACGAGTCGGCCCAGCGCAGCCAGATCCTGCCGCCGCTGGACATCGGAGCGCGCTGCGGTGTCCAGCAGGTCGAACTGAAGGCACTGAAGACGCTGCCCCCCAAGCCTTACACCCAGGGCGAATTGATCAAGGCGATGAAGGGTGTCGCCAAGCTGGTCACCGATCCACGGCTGAAGCAGAAGCTGAAGGAGACGACGGGCATCGGCACCGAAGCCACGCGCGCCGGCATCATCAACGGCCTGTTGGCTCGCGGCTATCTGGTGAAGAAGGGTCGCGCCATCCGCGCGTCGGATGCTGCCTTCACACTCATCGACGCGGTGCCGGCGGCGATCACCGATCCCGGCACGACGGCGATCTGGGAACAGGCGCTGGACATGATCGAGGCCGGCCAGATGACGCTGGACACCTTCATCAACAAGCAATCGGCCTGGGTCGCGCAGTTGGTTCAGCAATATCGAGGCACCGTCCTGTCGATCAAGCTGCCCGAAGGGCCGGCCTGCCCGGTATGCGGTGCGGCGACGCGCCAGCGCAACGGCAAGAACGGTGCCTTCTGGTCGTGCAGCCGCTATCCCGACTGCAAGGGCACGCTGCCGGCCGAATCCTCGACGGGCAGGCGCAGGGCTTCGCGCCAGCGGCGCGCTGCGCCCAAGGCATCCTGATGCCAATGAACACCTCTGCCGCGCCGGGATTTCACTGACGGCGAGGCAAACCGTCCCGCGCCCCGTGGGACTCCCCAGCGCGCGTCTCCTTCTGCAACGGTGTGCGCGTTCCGCCTGGCCGATACAGGCCACGGGACGAGAAGGTCGTTTCTCCACGAATGGCGCTCGCCGCCATTCCATTGATCGGTGTTCCTTCCGTTGATCGCGAGGGGTCTCCTGACGACTTGCCGGCCCTCCGGCGCTGCGCGAATCGTCAGGAGACCCCTCGGGTCCACGGTACTCGGTGCCGGTGCCCGCCGGCGAAACAACGGGTTCCCTTTGTGCGCGGATGTGTGCCAGAGGTTTCCGACCCCAGCCACGAAACGGGTCGGGTGAGATTGCTGGACCAGCGGCAGGCTTTGACGACGGCCACGCCCTGCAACAGCCCACGGGTGGTGATTCCTCCCCGCCGAAGGCTCGCGCCTTCGGCTGCTTTTCCCTTCACGCCAGCTTTCGCTGCGCCGACGCACCACGCTCGGCAAGCAATCGGGCGATCACCGCGAGCGGATTTCGGCTCGCCAATGCAGGCCAAGCCTCCGAACCTACACCCCATGCGCGCTGACCTCCGTCAGCACCATGCCCAGGCAGCTTCGGTCTTCAAAGCTGCGGCGCGGTTCTTCCGCGTTGACCGATCCAGTCCGCTTCGCATCGCTCCTGCGGACGATCGCCATGTCCTGGCGACGATGCTTCGTTCCACCCCACGGGAATCCGCTTCATCCCGTCGGGATGCGGCGCTTCCCATCCCTTCATAGGAGAGCACCATGTCCTTCGATCCTGTCGCACTCAAGCCCACAGGCCCTTCGGGTCTGCTGGCGCTGGCGTATGTGGGCAAAAGCCTGCCCTTGCAGGTGCTGCGCAGTGCCACCGGGCACTACATCGGCACCTTCGACGACGACGGCCCCGTCTCCCGCGAGTCCGTCGAGTATTTCCCGAGCCACGAGGCCGCTCGCCATGCCCTGGAAACCGGCGCATGGACGCAGCGCCAGTACCCGTGATCCCCATCCATCTGTCATCAGGAGAACCTCGCCATGAATCCGATGAACGAGCAGGCGATCTTTGACGAGATCGCGCGCAACGATCTGCACTTCTCGAAAGCTCCCGACGCCTTTTTCCACGCCTGGAAGCGCGGCGTCGAACTGGTCGGCCCCGGCCTGTTCGGCAACGGCACGCAGGAATGTCTGAACCTGGCCGTGGACAAGTGGGACTTGTGCCCAAACGTCACCGTCATCAAGAAGACCATCGGCGCCATGAGTTCCGGCGAAAGGGTTTTTCTCGCCGCGATGGTGAGCTTCTACAACTCCAAGGACGGCGGTGCGCTGCTCAAGCGCGTTGGCGTCCACGGTCTGGCCGACCTGGGTGGCCTGGACCTGGAGCGACGCAAGATCATCGCCGCGCTGATCCTCAACTACACCGGCTGGTAACAGCACCGGCGGACCGTCATCCGTGACGGGCACCGTTTCTTTCATCCCTCTGGGGTCGATCCCCGGCAGGGGATCGGCTCCGCCTTTCCTCTACTGGAGAACCATCATGAACCCCAATGCCAATCCTGCTTCCAATCCCTTCGTCCGTGGCTACAACGGCCTTTCCATTCAGCGAATGATCGCCATTGCCTACGATGACGACTGCCCGCCGACCTATCTTCCGCTGCATGCCTCGCAGTCCCATCTGCGGGACGACCAGATCCAGCGGCATGAATGCGTCTTCTGCGACGACTTCACCTTGATCACTCAAGGCCAAGCCGTGCCGGATGAACTGGACGCTCAATGCCGGAACCATGGCATCGCGCGCACGGTGATCTATGCCGTCATGGCGGACGACTTCGGGACGCCAGTGCATGTCGGCGATACCTATTCCGAGGAAGCCGCCCGCGACGTGGTGCGGCGTCTGACCTTCGACACCGGCCACTACAGCCGATGCTGGGAGATCAGTTCCGGGCACCTTCCCGAGGAAACGATGCAGTACCTCGAAGACCTCGCGGACACATCCACGCTCACCGGCCTGTTGTTTGAAGCCTTCAGGATTCCCGACAGCGATGCCGTGGGCGTGAAGTTGATCGCTACGCCCTGGACCGACGCCAATCTCGAAATCGTCGATGGCCGCAATGCCCAGGCGCTGCACAACGATCAGACGGATGCGTGCGTCCCCACGCCGCTGCTGAACGTGATGCACCTGGCCGCCATGGCGGACGTGCGCATACTGGTCTTCGATCCGAACGCCGCGATACTGGACGGCCTGCCTGCCTACGAAGACTGACCCTCTCCACCTTGAGCCCCTTCACGGGGCTCTTTCTCTTTGTGCCCCGCAGAAATAGGGATGGCTGCGGAAGCCGATTGACGGTCGCCGGTTCGCCGCCGCCATGCCACGCTGCGGCCATGTTCCGCTGATCCGTCAGCAACATGCCCAGGTAGTCACGGTCTTCGAGGCTACGACGCGGTTCCGACCGCGTGACCGATCCAGTTCGCACCAGCATCCCATGCGCGAACGTTCGCCCCTCCCAGGGTGAAGGATGCACAAGCAGTACCTGGATCGTTCGATCCATCAACCCGCGCGGGGGTTATGCCTCCCCGCCGGGGTGGGTGTGTCTCCGCCTTCTTGTCCCTCAAGTCTGGAGATTCACCATGACCACTTCATCCGAAAAGTCCAACTTCTTCGATCTGCACATCACCGGCCTCGGGTATCTCAATCGCATCCGCGAAGTGAAGCCCAAGAAAGGCGATGCCTTCCTGGCCTGCGACATCGCAGCGCTCAATGGTCCCAGCGATAAGCCGGAGTACCGCCGTTTCGACGTGCGCGTATCCGGCAGCGAAGCGCAGCACCTGATCCGCCGTTGCGTCCCCGCCGTCGAGGCCGAACGCAAAGTGCTGATCGGCTTTCGCCTGGGCGATCTGTGGACCGACATCTTCACCTACAGCAAGGGGAAGCGTGTCGGCGAACAGGGCATCAGCCTGAAGGCCCGCCTGCTCTTCGTGAGCTGGATCAAGGTCGATGGCCAGCTCGTCTACAAGGCCGAACCCAAGGCCTCCGAGGAAGCGGCTCGCGACGAAGCGCCCAGCGTTTCGAGCGAACCCGCTGTCCAGGATGCACCCGCATCCGAGACGGTTTCCGACGACGAAGCAGCCGAAGTACCGGCGTTGGCCGAGTCGTTCTGAACCCACAAGGCCCCCTCACCGGGGCCTTGCTTCCTTTCCATCCAACGAACCGCCGGTCTTTCCGGTCGGCGTCTCGTGACCTCATCGTAAGGAGCTGACCCATGATTACGCTTCCCGGCCAATTGGCCATCAAGACCATCCACGGCAGGAACGGCGACTTCAACGTCGGCCGCCTCGCCACCTCCATCGGCGAGTTCGTCATCAAGAACGCCGAGCTGGACCAGTACCGCGAAGGCAAGTACGAGGGCGATTTCGTCATCACCGAGATTCGTCCTTCGACGTACAACACCAGCGGCCGCATGGTCATCGAGATCCGCGCGCACCTGGGCGGAATGACCTTATCGAACATCGATCACCTGAGCCGCGATGAAGCCAACCGGCTGAGTCCGCAGGAAGTCGATCCGATCGACGAGGAAGCGCAGACGCCAGCCCCGTCCACTTCGGCACCTGCCGAAGCGAAGGCGGCAACGTCCAGCGATCCCCTGGTCGATACCACGCCGTTCGGTGCCGACGTTCCCGCTAAGCCGGCTTCCAAGCCGGTAACGCAGGACGACGACGCCACGCTGTTCGGCGCTCTCTGGCCGCTGGGCGAGATCGTCAAGCTCGATGCCACCGTCGATCGCCGCCTGTTGCGTCAGCAACGCGACCGTCTCGGTGCCTTGGGCTACGAGTTCGCGCCGCTGTCCCAGGACTGGCATATCGCCTCCGCCTGATCCATCTGTCGCTTCCCGCGACGTTCCAACCACCCGCCGGGGTATTTCCCCCGTCGGGGGAGTGCTCCGGCTTTTTTTCACAGGAGAACTCCCATGGGCTGGTATTTCTCGCGGCAAACCCGCGACCAACTGATCCGCGAACTGATCGAACCGCAGGAGGGCGAAAACGCTCGCTCGGAGGTCATCGCCCACGCCCTGCGCGGCAACGTGCTGTGGTCCGTGGCGCGCATCACCGCCAAGCAGGCGGGATTCATGAAGCTCGCTGCCGGCGATTCCATCAACGTCATCCGTTGCGACCTGCTGCAAGGCTCGGGCGGCGAATGGGGCCACAAGCCCCTGGATGAATCCATGCACCCCTACTACTACTCGTGCCCGTTGCGCTATCTCGACATGGCGCCGGTGCAATCCCCCGAGTGGCGGGAAGGCGTGCTCGCTCATCACGCACGTCGGCGCATGCCGGCGTCAGTGGCCTGAGCACGGGAGGTACGTCATGGACCCGATCCTGGCCTCTCTCCCGGCGTCGTTGCTGCGCCTCGTCGAAGATCAGTTGTCCAACAACGAAGTTTCCTCCGACGAGGAACTGCTCGATCACTTCATCAGCGACGGTCTCACCGAGGAACAGGCACGGCAGGCGTTGACCTACCGCGACCAGTACCTCGCCAACCTCTACCTGGACGGTTTCACACCGATCCTCAAAGGGAGCGAAGCGCTTCGCTTCAACCCCTACAGCCGGCAATTCGAGCCGGACTGAACCGCAGGCCCGTGCTTCACGGGGCTGCATTCCTCTTTACCTGACCCACCCAGGCCCTGCCCCGCAGGGCCTTTCTTTGTCCCATGCAATCGCACGCATCCGGCTTTTGGCCTCTCGATGCCGATTGCTCCAATCCTCAAAAGGAGATAGTCATGAAACTCGCATCCCGCTTTTCTTATCGTTCTCCGGTGCTGCGCTCGGATCACCCGTTGTCGGATGATCAGATCCGCACCGTCGCCCCATCCATCTTCGCGGAGACCCCGCACGAAAGCCGTTCCCAGCGCTACAGCTACATCCCGACCGCGGCCGTGTTGACGTAGCTGCGCAGAGAGGGTTTCCAACCGTTCATGGTGTGCCAGACACGTGTGCGCCACGAGGATCGTCGTGACTACACCAAGCACATGCTGCGGCTTCGTCATGCGAGCCAGATCAATGGCATCGAGGCGAGCGAGATCATCCTGCTCAATTCGCACGACGGCACCAGCTGCTATCAGATGCTGGCGGGCATGTTCCGCTTCGTCTGCCAGAACGGTCTGGTGTGCGGCGACACCTTCGCCGACGTCCGCGTTCCTCACAAGGGCAACGTCACCGATCACGTCATCGAAGGCGCCTACGAGGTCTTACATGGTTTCGAGCAAGTGCAACACTCGCGCGATGCCATGGCTGCCATCACACTCGACGACGGTGAGGCCGAGGTCTTCGCCAGATCGGCGTTGACCCTCAAGTACGACGATCCCGGCAAGACCTTGCCGATCACGGAGAGTCAGGTTCTGCGGCCACGTCGTTTCGACGACAACCGTTCGGACCTGTGGTCCACCTTCAATCGAGTGCAGGAGAACCTCGTCAAAGGCGGCCTGACCGGCCGCACCGCAAACGGGCGCCAGCAACGCACGCGGCCCGTTCAAGGCATCGACCAGAACGTCCGGCTGAACCGGGCGCTCTGGCTGCTGGCGGAAGGTCTGCGTCAGTTGAAAGCCTGACCATCAAGCGGATCATGCCCATGACGGCATGGTCCGCTTTTTTCTTTCAGTGGAAGTCCCTGGGGCATACCCAGCAAACAGGGTTGTGTCGCATGGCGGTTTTTCGCTCCCGCTCATCGGCCTCTTGAAGCAGGCTAACCCTATGTCCGTCGGCGTTGCCGACAACATGCCCAGGTAGCCGAGACCTTCAAGGCTACGGTGCGTTGCGACGCACTGGTCGTTCTCTTTGCCAAGACGCTCACGGGCGTTCCCTTCCATCCCATTGGGGCAGTGATTGCCCTCGCGGGTGGTGCTGCCTCTGTTTTCTTCGAGGACATCACCATGCCTGCATCCACATCATCCAGTGTGCTCTATCGCATCGACGAATGCCCCGACCTCATGGCCGACGGCTGCATCGGCGACGAGCACGGCAACCTGGTCTTCCTGTCCGTCTGGGCGCGCGATACCGCCGTCCAGGAGTTCCTGGCCCGCCTCACCCTCGGTCGATCCGAGCAAGGGCTGGACCAGTTCCATCTCGTCACCGATCAGGCGTCGATTCCGGTCTTCGTCGGCAATCCCGACAACCTGGAGAAGCGCACCACGCGCGCCTTCCGGCGCACGCTGTTCGGTTCCATGTCTCATCTGTGGCTGTTCGACAAGCGCTGCGTGAAGCCCGACAAGGCCAACGCCAGCGCATTGGCGCTACTGCCCAGGACAGTGACCGACCACACCGAACGCCTATGGGCGCTGGTGCGGGAGACCTGCCCCCTGCCGCTGCTCGATCACTGGCGCGATGCCGTGCTGGAGCTGCTGCAATCACGGGACATGCTGACGCGCCTTCCGTTCGCCCTCGGGCCGCTGGAAGGCCATCGGCTGGCCCTGGACGTTCCGGCGCTGACCACGGCGCTGGGCGAACTGATCCGCAACGGCACCCTTGGTGTTTCGCAGGTCGAGCTGGCCTCGGGCAAACCGCTGCGGCGGGTGGCCTGACGCTCACCACACGGGCATGTGCGTCGCGCGTGCCCCGCTTTCATCCCACTTCTTCACAGGAGATTCCCATGGCTCTCATGTTTCCGCGCCTTGCGCGCAACTTCATCAAGAACGGCTACTTCCCGACAGACGAACCCACGTTGGAAAGAGCCCTGACCGCACTGGCGCCGTCCTCTGGCCCCATGTGCATCCTCGATCCCTGCGCCGGCGAAGGCGTCGCGATCGCCGAAGCCGCTCATGCCCTCGGGCGCGAACAGGTGAAGGCATTTGCCGTCGAGTACGACGCGGAGCGCGCCACCCATGCGCGCAGACTCGTCGATCGTTGTCTGCATGGCGACCTGATGGACTCGCTGATTTCCCGCCAGTCCTTCGGACTGCTGTGGCTCAATCCGCCTTATGGCGATCTGACGCGGGGCGTCGATGGCAACATCGGCTACCAGGGTCAGGGGCGCGCACGGCTGGAGAAGCTGTTCTATCAGCGCAGTCTGCCGCTGTTGCAATACGACGGTGTGCTGGTGCTCATCATCCCGGCCTATGTACTCGATGCCGAGTTCGTCGGCTGGCTGACCCGCCACTTCGCCGATCTGCGCATCTACCGTGCGGTGGACGTGCAGTTCAAGCAGGTGGTGATCTTCGGCCGGCGCGTGCGTCAGCGCGAGCAGGTGCCGGAGGACGCCAAGACGGCGCGCAGCCTTTTGCTGCAAGTCGGGCAAGGCGACATCGAAGCCGAGGAATTGCCCTGCGAATGGCCGTTCCAGCCTTACACGGTTCCGGCGTCTCCCGTCGAACCGGAGCACTTCTATCGCGTCACGCTCGAACCCGAGCAATTCGCCGACGAGGTACAGCGCCTGCAAGGGCTGTGGCCGTCAATCGACACGCACCTGGGCGCCGCGCAGCAATTGCCACGGCCCCCGGCGCGCGCCTTGTCGCACTGGCATCTCGCCCTGGCTTTGGCCGCAGGCGCGGTTTCAGGCGTCGTGCAATCGAAGAACGGCCGCACGCTCGTCGTCAAAGGTGATACCCACAAGGAGAAGTCTCACCAGACGGAATACACCGAGCGTGACGATGGCTCCGTGGCCGAGACGCGCATCCTCACCGACAGGTTCGTGCCTGTTATCAGGGCGTGGGACATGACCTTTGGCTCTCCCACATGGGGCCAGGTACTGACCATTCGCTGATCGTTGTTCCTTGACGGTTCGCCGTCGTTTTCATCCACCCACCGGGGTCATGTCGCCCCTGTGGGGTGCCGTGGCCCCTTTTTCTTGAGAGGTAGTCACCATGGCACTCGCAGTTCTGTCTCAACCACGCTTTCGGGCCGGAAAATTGCTCATGACCGCAGGCGTGAATGACCTTGTTCAACGGGGTGTGTTCAACCCCGGACCCTATCTCCAGCGCCATCTCAACGGCGATTGGGGCGATCTCTGCGACGACGACAGGCGGCAGAACGATGCCGCGTTGAAGTCCGGCGAGGCCCGTCTGTTCTCGTCCTACCAGGTCACGCCCGACCTGAAGCTCTGGATCATCACCGAATGGGATCGCAGCGTGACCACGCTGCTGTTGCCTGAAGAGTATTGATCCGCTTTTCCCGCGACGTTCGACCGTCGCGTTTCTTCCCAACCCTGGGGCATGTCACCGCCCCAAGGGGGAGGTGCATGCCCCATTTTTCTTGGAGCATCACCATGTCCCTCGATCTTGAAACTGTTCCCGATACCGCCGTGCAGGGCGACCTGCTGGAAGCGGCGGCTTCTCCACTCACGATCAGCTTGCAGGATTTCGTCACCGAGTTCGGCGATGAGCTGCTCGACTCTCTCAATCGCGCCAACCCGCCTGTCTACGCCGGGCAGGCACGGGCGCATCGCCAGACCATCCTGGCCGGCCTGAAGCGGAAGTTGTTTCCCGCCCAGGCCGAAGTCGTCCATGCCGTCACCGAGCTGCTGGTCGATCGTGGCGAACGCGCCGCGATCGTCAACGGCGAGATGGGCTGCGGCAAGACGACCGTCGGCATCGCCACGGCCGCCGTGCTCAACGCCGAAGGCTACCGCCGCACTCTGGTGCTCTCGCCACCCCACCTGGTCTACAAGTGGCGGCGCGAAATTCAGGAGACGGTGGCCGGTGCCAAGGTCTGGGTGCTCAACGGCCCGGACACGTTGGTCAAGCTGCTGAAACTGCGCGAGCAGTTGGGCGTACCGCCCCAGGGTCAGGAGTTCTTCGTCCTCGGCCGTGTGCGCATGCGCATGGGCTTTCACTGGAAGCCAGTGTTCGTGCGTTGGCGTACCCGTCACGGCGACGTGGGGGCGTGCCCGCATTGCGGCCATGTCATCACCGACCTGGACGGCGAGCCGATCAATCCGGTGGAACTCGAAGCGGAGGAAACCCGCCGCAAGTGCGGACACTGCGCCTCGACGTTGTGGACGCTGATCCGTCCCCGACGTCTGTCGGTCAACGACCAGTCCCACGCCGTGCTCAAGGCGCTCAAGCGTATTCCCACCATCGGCGAAGTCACGGCGCAGAAGCTGATGAAGAAGTTCGGCGAGTCGTTCCTGGCTTCGATGCTGGGCGACAACCTGTACGAGTTCATCAACCTCATGGACGACAACGGCGAGCTGGTGTTTTCCGACCGGCAGGCCCAGCGCATGGAACGTGCGATGGCCTCAATGGAGTTCGGCTTCGGCGAAGGTGGCTATCAGCCTTCGGAATACGTCAAACGCTACCTGCCGCAAGGCACGTTCGACCTGCTCATCGCCGACGAGGCGCACGAGTACAAGAACGCGGGTTCCGCCCAGGGGCAGGCGATGGGGGTCTTGGCCTCCAAGGCGCGCAAGACGCTGCTGCTGACCGGCACCTTGATGGGCGGTTACGGCGACGACTTGTTCTACCTGCTGTTCCGCGCCTTGCCTGGGCGGATGATCGAAGACGGCTACCGGCCGAGCAAGCAAGGCAGCATGACCTCGGCCGCGATGGCGTTCATGCGCGATCACGGCGTGCTCAAGGACATCTATTCCGAGAGCAACGGCTCGGCTCACAAGACCGCCAAGGGCAGCAAGATCACGGTGCGAACCGTGAAGGCCCCCGGCTTCGGTCCCAAGGGCGTGCTGCGCTGCGTATTGCCGTACACCATCTTCCTCAAGCTCAAGGACATCGGCGGCAACGTGCTGCCGCCCTACGACGAGGAGTTCCGCGAAGTGGCGATGGACGCGGAGCAGGCGCAGGCCTATGGACGCCTGGCGGGGCAACTGACCGCCGAGCTGAAGCAGGCGCTGGCGCGCCGCGACACGACGCTGCTGGGTGTGGTCCTCAACGTGCTGCTGGCCTGGCCGGACACGTGCTTTCGATCCGAGACGGTCAAGCATCCGCGCACCCGCAATCTGCTGGCGTTCACGCCGTCGCTGTTCACCGATCTGGAGGTCATGCCGAAGGAGCGGGAGCTGATCGACATCTGCCGCGAGGAAAAAGCGGCGGGTCGCAAGGTGCTGGTCTACAGCGTCTATACCGGCACGCGCGACACCACATCGCGCTTGAAGGTGCTGCTGGAGCAGGAAGGCTTCAAGGTGGCGGTACTGCGTGCGAGCGTGGATGCCTCCCGCCGGGAAGACTGGATCGCCGAGCAGTTGGATCGCGGCATCGACGTGCTCATCACCAACCCCGAGCTGGTGAAAACCGGCCTGGACCTGTTGGAGTTTCCGACCATCGTGTTCATGCAGTCGGGCTACAACGTGTATTCGCTTCAGCAGGCCGCACGCCGTTCATGGCGCATCGGTCAGAAGCAGCCGGTCAGAGTGATCTACCTGGGCTACGCGGGCACGTCGCAGATGACTTGCCTGGGCCTGATGGCAAAGAAGATCACGGTCTCGCAATCCACCTCGGGCGACGTGCCCGAATCCGGGCTCGACGTGCTCAATCAGGACGGCGACTCGGTGGAGGTGGCTCTGGCACGGCAGTTGGTGCATTGAGTATTGCTCGATCTTTGGCGGCCCCTTCGGGGGCCGTTTTCTTTTCCGCCGGATCACTGCGCGATCGTTCCCCGCGATAGCCGGCGGCCGAAGAAATCGGTCGGGCCGTAGTTCCCTTTGTTCGCTGATGCGGCGGCCTTCCCCTGCGATGGTGGCATCACGATGCCCCTGGGGACTGCCGCATGCCATCCATTCGCCGCCCATACCCGACCAGGCACGCCGCGCTTGTCGCCAGCCTGATCGTGATCGCCCTGACCGCCGGATGCGCCACGTCGTCCGTCGCGCCGCCGGTCATCGAGCCGGAACCGGAAACACAGGCCCGGCCCGTGCCGGAAGGCTGGATTCCCATCGTCCGGTATGGCCGCTACACCCTGGTGGAGCTGGTCCCGGAGGCCGCCCAGCAAGACCTGCTGCTGCAGGTCATCGATGTCTCCATGCCGGCGACCTTGCCCGCGACGGTCGGCGACGCCCTGCGCTACGTGCTGCTGCGCTCCGGCTACACCCTTTGCGCAGCCGACCCCGACGCCGCAGCACTCCATCACCTGCCGTTGCCGGCGGCGCATCTGCGGCTTGGACCGCTGTTTCTGCGCGACGCCCTGCTGACGCTGGCCGGACCGGCCTGGGAGCTTCAGGTCGATGACGTGGCGCGGCGGGTCTGCTTCACCCAGCAACCGGAGCCGCTGCCATGACGCTGCCTCCCGATTTCCATCCGACCTCCCGCACCCGCCTGCTGAGAGTCGCCGCAGCGACCTGGCTGCTGCTGGTCAGCGCGGCCGTGGTCGTCAATCACGTGTCCCTGTCCCGCTTGGCCGAGGACGTGCGCGCCAGTGCGCCGGCCATCGAGGTCGCGTTGCTCGATGGCCGCCTCACCGAACTGGAGCTGCTGACGGACAGCACCGGGCACCCGCCCGAAGCGCTGACCCAGGCCAGCCTCGATGCGATTCGCCAGGCCCTGGAGGAACGGTTTGCCCGTCTCGAACAACGGGACGACGCGCCGGCCGCCGCCGACATCGTGAACCTGCAAAAGCGCCTGGATCAGATCGAAGCGCGCCTGACGGAAGCCCGCCCGGCACCGGCACCCGCCACCGCACCGGCACGTCGCCCGCCGCCGGCCCAGGCCCCGCGCCCCACGACCGTCGAACCACCCTTCCGGCTGCTGGACATCGAGCTGCGCGCCGGTGAGCGCTTCCTGTCGATTGCACCCGCCGACTCCCGTTCGCTCGCGTCGGTCCGCGTGCTGCGTCCCGGCGAAACCGAGGGTGGCTGGCAGCTCGAATCCCTCGACGGGCGGACCGCGACCTTTCTGTTCAACGGGCAGGAGCGGCGTTTGAGCGTGCCGTAGGAGGTCTTCGTGAAGCCGGTGTTCGTTCGTTTCGTTCTGGCCTTCGCCGTGGCGTCGATGGCGTCGGCGGTCGCCGTCGCACAGAACGCGCCGGCCGCCGATTCCCGCATCGTCCAGAGCCGCGACAGGGCGGCCATCGACGCCGATCTCGACGAACGCCTGGCGCGGGATTGGGGACTGCAAACCGAAGAGTGGGCACGCTACCGGCAGTTGATGCAGGGACCGCTGGGCGTGTACTCGCCCGGCCTCGATCCCTTCACGGCCCTGGGCATCGAAGCGCGCACGGACGAGGAGCGCCGCCGCTACGCGGAACTTCAGGTGCAGGCCGAAGCCCGCCGCGTCGAGAAATTGCTTGCGTACCAACGCGCCTACGACGACGCCTGGAAGCGGCTCCACCCCGCGCTTCAGCCCGTCGTCCTGACCGATGCCGGCGCCGCTCCCGCCACGTCCGGCGCCCCCGGCAGGCTGGCGGTCTTCGTCAAGGACGACTGCCCGCCCTGCGAGCAGCGCGTGAAGCAGTTGCAGGCAGCGGGAACGGCGTTCGATCTCTACATGGTCGGCAGCCGCCAGGACGATGCGCGCATCCGGCAGTGGGCGGCCAGGGCGGGCATCGAGCCGGCCAAGGTGCGCGCACGGACCATCACCCTGAATCACGACGCCGGCCGGTGGCTGTCGATCGGCGTGCCGGGCGAGCTGCCCGCCGTCGTGCGCGAGGTCAACGGGCAATGGCAACGCCAATGAGCCTGTGCCGCGCAGGCGCCGTGTGCCTGCTCTGCCTTGCGGTCTGGTCGGCGCCCGCCCAGGCGCGGGAGATTCCGCCGCCGGCCTATCAACTGGCCGCGCGCGACGCCGGCATTCCCTCGACCGTGCTGTACGCCGTGGCCTTGCAGGAAAGCGGCATCACGCTGCGCGGCCGGCGAACGCCCTGGCCGTGGACCTTGAATGTCGCCGGCCAGGCACGCCGGTTCCAGACCCGCGAGGCCGCCTGCGCGAACCTGCGGCGCGCGCTGCGGGAGGTGCCGGCGACGCGCATCGACGTTGGTCTGGGGCAGATCAACATCGGCTACCAGGCACACCGTTTCGATCACCCCTGCGAACTGCTGGACCCGTACCGGAATCTCGCGGTCGCCGCCGCAATCCTGCGCGAACACCACAGGCCCGGCGATGACTGGCTGCTTGCCATCGGCCGCTACCACCGCCCCGCCGGTGGTGCTCCGGCAGCCCGCTACCGCCACAGCGTTCAAAAACATCTGGCGCGCGTGCAGGGCAGCCCGGTTCCGTCCATCGCATCGAGGAGTCATCGACCATGAACATCCGCCTGTGTGTACTGCCGCTGCTGGGTCTGCTGGCCCTCACCGCCCATGCCGCCGACCAGACCCTTGTCGTCGTCGAGGATCGGGGTGGCGCGTCTGCCTTGCCCTACTACCAGGCGCTGAACCTCCAGCCCCGAAACCCTCGCCAGGCACTACCGCCACCGCATATCGAGGTGCCGCCGCAGCCGGCGGAACGCCACGGCGAGGCCGACATGCTGCCAGTGCGTTCGACGCTGCTGACGCCGGGCACAGAGGAGCGTCGGGTGATCGAGGCGCCGGGGCTGCGCCCGCTGTTCCTCGTCGGCGATGACGAACGCTCACGCGCCTGGCTGCGTCAGCGTGTGGAAGTCTTGCGCGAACTCGGCGCGGTCGGCCTCGTGGTCAACGCCGAGTCCCAGGCCGCGCTGGATGGCCTGCGACGCTTGGCGCCGGACCTGATCCTGTCCCCGGTCTCCGCCGACGACCTGGCCCGACGGCTCGGCATCCGCCACTACCCCGTGCTCATCACCGCCACGGGGATCGAGCAGTGACATGGCCCAGCCGCATTCGGTGGAAGTCCTGCTGCGTCCGGCGGTCGAGCTTTACACCGTCGCGGTCTGCCTCGGCGCCGCCGTTCTCTGCCTCGCCGCGCCCTGGTCGCTGGCACTGAGCCCGCTGGTGGGCCTGGCCGGTGCGCTGGCCTTTCTGACCTTCGGCACCATCCGCTTCTACGAAGCCTGGGCGATCCTGCGCTATCGCCGCAACATCCGCCGCATGCCGCGCTACGTGATGGCCAGCCGCGACATGCCGGTGAGCCAGCATCGCCTGTTCGTGGGCCGGGGTTTTCGCTGGGATCAGCGCCACACCCACAGGCTGATGCAGACCTACCGGCCGGAGTTTCGCCGCTACGTCGAGCCGACACCGCTCTACCGATCCGTGCGCCGGCTGGAGGAGCGATTGGAGTTCGCGCCTCGCCCGCTGCCCTTGCTGGCCCGCGTGACTGCGTGGGACAACCCGTTGAACCCGGCGCGGCCGCTGCCGCCGGTCGGCGGCCTGCCACGGTTGCACGGCATCGAACCGCACGAGGTCGATGTGTCACTGCCGCTGGGCGAGCGTGTCGGCCACACGCTGGTGCTCGGCACCACCCGTGTCGGCAAAACCCGGCTGGCCGAACTGTTCATCACCCAGGACATCCGCCGCAAGGTCAATGGCGAGCACGAGGTCGTGATCGTCTTCGATCCGAAAGGTGATGCGGACCTGTTGAAAAGGATGTACGTGGAGGCCCAGCGCGCCGGACGCGCAGGGGAGTTCTATTGCTTTCATCTCGGCTGGCCGGACATCTCCGCGCGCTACAACGCGGTGGGCCGCTTCGGGCGGATTTCGGAGGTCGCCACGCGCATCGCCGGCCAGCTCTCCGGCGAAGGCAACAGCGCAGCGTTTCGCGAATTTGCCTGGCGTTTCGTGAACATCATCGCGCGTGCCCTGGTGGAATTGGGACGACGCCCGGACTACCTGCTGATCCAGCGCCACGTCGTCAACATCGATGCGTTGTTCATCGAATACGCGCAGCACTTTTTCGCCAAGGCCGAACCGAAGGCCTGGGAGATCATCGTCCAGCTCGAAGGCAGGCTGAACGACAAGAACATTCCCCGTCACATGATCGGGCGGGAAAAGCGCGTGGTGGCCATCGAGCAGTATCTGTCGCAGGTGCGCATCTACGACCCGGTGCTCGACGGCCTGCGCTCGGCGGTGCGTTACGACAGGACATACTTCGACAAGATCGTCGCCTCGCTGCTGCCGCTGCTGGAAAAGCTCACCACCGGCAAGATCGCGCAACTGCTGGCGCCGAACTATGCCGATCTCGATGATCCGCGACCGATCTTTGATTGGTTGCAGATCATCCGCAAACGCGCGGTGGTCTACGTCGGTCTGGATGCGCTGTCGGACGCCGAGGTCGCGGCGGCCGTGGGCAACTCGATGTTCAGCGATTTGGTTTCGGTCGCTGGACACATCTACAAGTTCGGCATCGACGACGGCCTGCCCGGCGCCTCGACCGGCGCCAAGGTGCCGATCAACGTGCATGCCGATGAGTTCAACGAATTGATGGGCGATGAATTCATCCCCATGGTGAACAAGGGCGGCGGCGCCGGTATGCAGGTCACGGCGTACACGCAAACACTCAGCGACATCGAGGCGCGCATCGGCAACCGCGCCAAGGCCGGCCAGGTCATCGGCAACTTCAACAACCTGTTCATGTTGCGCGTGCGGGAGACGATCACCGCCGAACTGCTGACCCGGCAGTTGCCCAAGGTCGAGGTGTACACCACCTCGATCGTCAGTGGCGCGACGGATACCTCCGATCCCCAGGGGCACACCGCGTTCACGTCCAACACGCAGGACCGCATCACCACCACCAGCGTGCCGCTGATCGAACCGGCGCACGTGGTCAATCTGCCGAAGGGGCAGGCCTTCGCGCTGCTCGAAGGCGGCAACCTGTGGAAGATCCGCATGCCGCTGCCCGCGCCCGACGCCGACGAGGCCATGCCCAAGGACTTGCAGGAACTGGCCGGCTATATGCGCCAGCACTACGTCGATGCCGGCGACTGGTGGGAAAGCCAGGGCCTACCGGCGCTGCAGCACGAAGCGCTGCCGGCAGACCTGCTCGACGACTTCAAGCAAATGGCCTTCGTCGATCCTGCCGAGGATGGAAGGGCATGAGCGATCCGGCCGTCGCGGCGCAACGCCAACAGGTACGCCAGAGAGGTTTTCTCGCCAGCCTTGTCACCTTGCCGTTTCGCTTCTTCGGCGTGCTGTGCGGGTCGCTGCTGCTGTGCATCCTGATCGAATGGATCGGCATGCACCTGTTCTGGCCGGAACAGGGGTGGCGCCACGCGCAAGACATGGTGGCCTACGAGCTGGACCAGCTATCGACCTACTTCACCCGCAGCGTGGTGGTGCAGGAACCGGGGCGCACCGCCCATCGGATTGTCGAGTGGGCGTATGAATGGGTCTTCCTCAAGACCGGGCTGCTGGAGTGGGTGCAGAACGCCTCCGCGCAGGCCAGCGCCGGCAGCCACGGTCAGACCAGGGATTTCCGGTACTACCTGAGCCAAGTTTACGTCCACCTGGAAAGCTATCTGATCGCGGCGGCGTACACGGTGCTGGTGTTCCTCGTGCGCCTGCTGGTGCTGTGCCTGATGCTGCCACTGTTCCTCATGGCGGCTTTCACGGGCCTCGTGGACGGCCTGGTACGCCGTGACATCCGCCGCTTCGGCGCGGGGCGCGAATCCGGCTTCGTCTATCACCGCGCCAAGGCGGCCTTGATGCCCCTGGTGGTACTGCCGTGGGCGGTCTACCTCGCGTTGCCGATCAGCGTGAGTCCAATCCTGATCCTGCTGCCCAGCGCCGTCCTGCTGGGCGTGGCCGTGGACGTGGCCGCCGGGAGCTTCAAGAAGTACCTCTAGCGTTCGCCCAAGGAATGCGGTGCACCGGCCGTTCTTATTGATTGCGGAAACGCATCCCTTCTCGCCGCAGCATCACGCCATCCATACAACTTTCGGATCGCGCGATGGGCACGACGGCCAACACAGCATTCGTCCGGTGGCGCGCACTGGCTCCAGCCCTGGCCTGCCTGCTGCTGGTCACGCCAAGCGCGTTCGCCACTGATACCGCTTCCGAGCATGCGCAGCTCGCGGCGCTCGTCCGTCAGCTCGACATGCTCGACCGGCTGGCCGAGCACAGCGAGCGCCTGCCGAAGCAGGACACCTCCCGCTATCACTTCGACTACGCGCGGCTGCGCGAGGACATCGAGCGTGTCCGCAGCGGCATCCGCGACTACCTGACGCCGCAACGCGCACAGCCGCGCGACCCCACAACGCTGATCGGCGATTACCGCCAAGAGGCGGAGGACGCGCCATGACGAGCGATCAGGTCGCCGCCTTTCAGGCCAACAGCGGCTTCGGCCCTGCGGATGTTTCCGTCGTCCTGGTCGGCGACGTGTTCGTCGTGCTGTTGCTGTGGGGCGTATGGGCACTGCGCACGGCCTACGTCGGCTGGGCCGAAGACAGCATCTCCCAGCGCCAGTTCCTCGGCGTCGCGGTGCGATTCGTCGCGATGTACGTCGTGCTGACGTTTTTCCTTCTCTCTTGACGCAAAGAGGATTCCGCCATGACTTTCCGTTTCATCTCCACTCGCTTCGCCCGCCTGGCCGGCCTGCCCGCCGTCGCCGTGATCTCCGCGAGCCTGTCGCCGATCGTGCAGGCCCAGGGCCTGCCGACCATCGAAGACCCGTCGCGGGGCACCGGCAGCGGCATCATGGAGACGCTGCGCAATTACGGTTACGACATCGTGATGCTGGTCGCGCTGCTCGTGGTCGCCTCGATGTTCGTTGGCGTCTGCTACCACGCCTACAGCACCTATTCGGAGATTCACACCGGGCGCAAGACCTGGGGTCAGTTCGGTTTGACGGTCGCGATCGGCGCGATCCTGCTGGTCGTGGGCATCTGGCTGCTCACCGAAGCCACCGGCGTCCTGTAAGGAGGTCGGGGCGATGTCGGGGAGCCAGGACAGCCTGCACGACGGCACGGTGACATTCCTGCCGCATCGTCTGAACCGCCAACCCGTGGTGGTGCGCGGGCTGACGGCCGACGAGCTGTGGGTCTGCGTGGGGCTCTCCGCCACGGTCGGCCTGGTGCTTGGCATTCCGCTGGCGTGGCTGGCGTCCACGCTCGCGATGGTGCCGACCCTGATCGTGGCGGCTATCGGCATGGGCGTGTTCGTTGGCGGCGGCGCGTTGCGACGCCACAAGCGGGGGCGTCCCGATACCTGGCTGTACCGGCACCTTCAGTGGTGGATCGCGCTGCGCCATCCCGCCCTCGCGCCCTACACGGGCGGCAGGTCGCTGGTCACGCGGTCGGGCTACTGGACGGCGCGCAGGAGTGCGCCATGAGCCGCTTCAAGAACGAGATCACGCACCTGCAGGCGCACATCAAGACCTTGCGCCTGGGAGCCGGCGCGCTGTTCGTCGTCGCCCTGGTGCTGGGCTTCGGCTGGTGGAGTGCGCCTCGCGATCTGACCATCCACGTGCCACCGGACCTGCGTTCGGGCAGCGTGCGCAAGTGGTGGGAAGTGCCGCCGGAGTCGGTCTACGCCTTCACCTTCTATGTCTTCCAGCAGCTCAACCGCTGGCCGACGAACGGCGAGGACGACTACGCGCGCAACATCCACGCGCTGTCGGCCTACCTGACACCCGGCTGTCAGATATTCCTGCGGCGCGACTACGAGCAGCGCCGCAGCACGGGCGAACTGCGTCAGCGCGTGCGGGGCATCTACGAGATTCCGGGTCGCGGCTTCGGCGACGACCCGACGGCGCGCGTCCGCGTGGTGTCCGACCGCGACTGGATCGTCACACTGGACGTGACGGCCGACGAGTATCACGGCGCCGAACAGGTCAAGCGCGCGCTGGTGCGCTACCCACTGAAGGTGGTGCGTCTGGACATCGACCCGGAGCGCAATCCCTTCGGCCTGGCGCTGGACTGTTACAGCAGCACCCCGCAACGCATCGCGCCGCAGGGGGCAGCCGCCTCCGCCGTCGATGGTCCCGGAGGTCCGTAGGGAGTCCCGCGATGAAACGTCTTGTTCTTAACATCCTGGCAACCGCCACCTTGACCCTGGCCCTGATCCCGAGCGCTCTGGCGCTGGAAATTCTGCGCTGGGAGCGGTTGCCGCTGGCCGTGCCTCTCGTGGTCGGCCACGAGCGTGTGATCTTCATCGACCGCAATGTGCGTGTCGGCGTGCCCGCCTCGCTGGGCGACCGCCTGCGCGTGCAAAGCGCCGGTGGCGCCCTCTACCTGCTTGCCAGCGAACCGATTGAGCCGACCCGCCTGCAATTGCAGGATGCCGACACGGGCATCCTGATCCTGCTCGACATTGCCGCCGAACCTGGCGAGGCGCCGCTGGAACCCGTGCGCATCGTCGAAGGCGAATCGCACGCCAAGCGCTACGGCGACACCGGCAAGCCACCAGCCGCCGACACGGCGCGGCTCCCCGCGCGGGAGACGCCGGTTCCCGTGGTGCTGACGCGCTACGCCGCGCAGAGCCTGTACGCGCCGCTGCGCACGGTGGAGCCGGTGAACGGCGTGGTGCGCGTGACCCTGCGCCGCGACCTGACGCTCGACACATTGCTGCCGACGCTGCCGGTGCGCGCCAGGGCGCTGGCCGCATGGCGGCTGGAAGATCAGTGGGTGACGGCGATCCGGCTGACCAACACGTCCGCCCGGTGGATCGATCTGGACCCGCGCGCCTTGCAGGGCGATTTCGTCACCGCGACGTTCCAGCACCCCGACCTGGGGCCGGCGGGCGATTCGCGCGACACCAGCGTGGTGTACCTGGTGACGCGCGGCCGCGGCCTGGCGCAATCGCTGCTGCCGGCCATCAGTCCCATCGACGCTGCGCACAACTTGCCGGCCTCCGCAGCGGCCGGCAGCGCGGAAGGAGCCGGCGATGCGCAGTAACGGCTTGCTCAAGTGGTTGATGCTGCCGATGGCGCTGTTGCTGGTGTTCATCGGCATCAAGCTGTTTTCCGGCGACCGTGGCGCATCGCCGCTCCCCGGCGATGCCGGCGGTCAACTGACGGCGGACGAGATGCGGGCGCTCGGCATCGAAGGCGACACGCCGCACGATACGGTCGCCACGCTGGTGGCCCAGGTGCGGCAGTTGCGCACCGAATTGCAGACCGCGCTGTCCGACAACCGCAACCAGCGGGCGGAGAACGACCGCCTGCGTCAGCGCGAGCGGTCGATCGAGCAACGTATCCAGAATGTCCTGGACACCGAACGCGCCCAACTGCGTCAGGATCGCGAACAGGCGGTCAGCGAACGGCAACAGGCCCAGGGGTTGTTGCAGGACTTGCAACGCCAGTTTGAAGGTCTGGGAGGCAGGGCCGACCACACCGACCTGCCGATCGGTCTCGGGCTGGAAGAAGGCGATGGCCAGCACTTCGGCCGCGACGGCGTGCGCTGGATCGAGCCGGACGACGCCAGGCCCGCCGAAGGCCGCAGCGGCAGTCGCGACGGCTTCAGCTTCCCCAACGACTTCAGCCCGGCCGGGGAAACCCTGGACGCCGCATCCGAAACCCTCGGCCGCGCCACCGGCGGCGCCGTCGGCACGTCGTCGCTTGAGGCGGTCTACACCGTGCCGTCGAACTCGACCCTGATGGGATCGATCGCGATGACGGCCCTTATCGGGCGCGTGCCCATCGACGGCACGGTGAACGATCCCTATCCGTTCAAGGTCGTGATCGGCCCCGACAACCTCACGGCCAACGGCATCGACATCCCGGATGTGGCCGGCGCCGTGGTCAGCGGCACGGCCTCGGGGGACTGGACGCTTTCCTGCGTGCGCGGGCAAATCCGCTCCATCACCTTTGTGTTCGAGGACGGCACCATCCGCACGCTGCCGGAAGAGTCCGGTCGCAACAACAGCAACCGGAGCGACACCGGTACCCAAGGAGGCCTCGGCTGGATCAGCGATCCCCACGGCATCCCTTGTGTCAGCGGTGAACGGCGCAGCAACGCCCAGCAGTATCTCGGCACCCAGGCCCTGATCACGGCCGCCGGCGCGGGCGCAGCCTCGCTGATCGACTCGGACAGCGGCCGGGTGTCCTACGTCGGCAGCGACGGCTCGATCGGGACGGTCGGGATCACCGCCAACGAGGCGATGGGCCGCATCCTGGCTGGCGGGGTGCAGGAGATGTCGCAGTGGGTGAACAAGCTCTACGGCCAGGCCTTCGCCGCCGTCTACGTCGAGCCGGGCGCCAAGGTCGCCGTGCATATCGAGCAGCCACTCACCATCGACTACGACGCCAAGGGGCGCCGGGTCGATCACCGTCTCGGAGGTTCCTATGTCCCGGATCTGGATTGAACGGCTCGCCGTCGTGCTCATGGTCATCACACTGGCCGGCTGCGCGACCAGCAAGGAGAAGCTGCTGACCCACGGCGACCAGACCATGCTCGACATCTGGAATCAGGAAACGGGCGGACCAGCGGGCGGCGGCCGCGCATCGCGCGAGCTGCTGGACGCCCGGCAAACCCTGCGGCGGCCGCTCACCGACACGGACGTGCAGGCCGCGCCCGGTGTGCAGGCCCGCTACACCCGCACGGCACAGAACGAGATTTACCGGCAGTTCCACCGCCTCCCCAACCCGGACCTGGTCATGTACGTGTTCCCGCACCTGGCCGGCACCGATCCGGTGCCGGTGCCCGGCTACAGCACGGTGTTCCCGTTTTATCAGCGCGTGCAGTACGCCCTGCCGGGCGAGCGCGTGGAGGACTATTGAATGGCATGGTCGCTGCCGTGGCCGCGCAAACCTGTGCCGGCATCCGAGGAATCCGAGGCACAGCAGGCCGACGCCTGGGAACGCCATGTGGCCGACCTGAAAGCGCATGGCATTCCCGAGCCCGGCACCCGCCTCGATCCGAAACACCGGCCCGCCACTCAGGCGGACGAACAGACCCTCTACGACGTGGCGCCGTCCTTTGTGGACCTGTTGCCGTGGGTGGAATATCTGGCCGACGCCAAGAGCCTGTTGCTGGAGGACGGTGAATCGGTGGCGGCGTTCTTCGAGCTGACACCGATCGGCACCGAAGGACGCGAAAGCGATTGGCTGTGGCAGGCCCGAGACGCGCTGGAGAATGCCCTGCAGGACAGCTTCGACGAACTCGACGAGCAGCCCTGGGTGGTGCAGCTCTATGCCCAGGACGAAGCCGACTGGACGGGCTATCTGAACGTCTTGCGGGACTACATCCAGCCGCGCGCGCAGGGCAGCGCGTTCAGCGACTTCTACCTGCGGTTCTTCGCGCATCACCTGCGGGCCATCACCAAGCCGGGCGGCCTGTTCGACGACACCACCGTGACCCGCCTGCCGTGGCGCGGCCAGACGCGGCGCGTGCGCATGGTGGTCTATCGTCGCGCGCCGGGCGCTTCACATCGTCGCGGCCAATCGCCCGAACAAGCCCTGGCAACGGTGTGCGACCGGCTGGCCGGCGGTCTCGCCAATGCCGGCGTCAAGGCGCGGCGCCTGGGCGCGGCGGACATCCACGCCTGGTTGCTGCGCTGGTTCAACCCGAACCCGACCTTGCTGGGCGCGACGGCTGCCGATCGTGAGCGCTTCTACCAGTTGGCCGCCTACCCCGAAGAAACGAACGAAGGCGACGTCGAACTCGCCAGCGGCACGGACTTCTCGCAACGGCTGTTCTTCGGCCAGCCACGCTCCGACGTGGCGAACGGCATCTGGTTTTTCGACGACATGCCGCATCGGGTCATGGTGCTCGACCGGCTGCGCACGCCGCCGGCAACCGGACATCTGACCGGGGAAACGCGCAAAGGCGGCGATGCCTGCAACGCGCTGTTCGACCAGATGCCCGAGGACACGGTGATGTGTCTCACCCTCGTCGCCACGCCGCAGGACGCATTGGAAGCGCATCTGAACTACCTGGGCAAGAAAGCGGTCGGCGAAACGCTGGCGTCCGAGCAGGCTCGGCAGGACGTGCAGCAGGCACGTTCGCTGATCGGCAGTTCGCACAAGCTCTATCGCGGCGCGCTGGCCTTCTACCTGCGCGGGCGCGACATGGCCGAACTCGATGCGCGCGGCCTGCAACTCGCCAATGTCATGCTCAACGCCGGCCTCCTGCCTGTGCGCGAGGAGGATGAGGTCGCGCCACTCAACAGTTACCTGCGCTGGCTTCCCTGCCTCTATGACCCGGCCAGGGATCGACGCCAGTGGTACACCCAGCTCATGTTCGCGCAGCACGCAGCGAATCTCGCGCCCGTGTGGGGGCGCAATCAGGGCACCGGGCATCCCGGCATCACCTTCTTCAATCGCGGTGGCGGCACCGTCGCCTTCGACCCGCTCAACCGGCGCGACCGGCAGATGAATGCCCATCTGTTTCTGTTCGGCCCGACCGGCTCGGGCAAATCGGCCACGCTCAACAACATCCTCAACCAGCTCGTCGCGATCTACCGGCCCCGGCTGTTCATCGTCGAGGCGGGGAACAGCTTCGGTCTGTTTGGTGAATTCGCCCAGCGCCTTGGCCTGACGGTGCATCGGGTGAAGCTCGCGCCCGGCGCTGGCGTGAGCCTCGCGCCCTTTGCCGATGCGTGGCGTCTGGTGGATACGCCCAGCCAGGTGCGGACGCTGGACGCCGATGCCCTGGACGAGGAACAGGAACCCGAAGACGCATCGAGCGAAAGCGATGAACAGCGCGACGTGCTCGGCGAGTTGGAGATCACCGCCCGCCTGATGATTACCGGCGGCGAGGACAAGGAAGAGGCGCGCATGACCCGCGCCGATCGCAGCCTGATCCGCCAGTGCATTCTCGACGCGGCGCATCGCTGTGCGCCGGAGAAGCGCACGGTGCTGACCGAGGACGTGCGCGACGCCCTGCGCGAACGCGCCAGCGATTCCGCGCTGCCGGAAGCCCGGCGCGCTCGCCTGCTGGAAATGGCGGACGCGATGGATATGTTCTGCCAAGGACTGGATGGCGAAATGTTCAACCGACCCGGCACGCCATGGCCGGAAGCGGACATCACCATCGTCGATCTGGCGACCTTCGCGCGCGAGGGCTACAACGCGCAGCTTTCCATCGCCTACATCTCGCTCATCAACACCGTCAACAACATCGCCGAGCGGGATCAATTCCTGGGGCGCCCCATCGTCAACGTCACTGACGAGGGTCACATCATCACCCGCAATCCATTGCTTGCCCCTTACGTCGTCAAGATCACCAAGATGTGGCGCAAGCTCGGCGCCTGGTTCTGGCTGGCGACGCAGAACCTGGACGATCTGCCCAAGGCCGCCGAACCGATGCTGTCGATGATCGAGTGGTGGATCTGCCTGTCGATGCCACCCGACGAAGTGGAGAAGGTCGCGCGCTTCCGCGAACTCAATCCGGCGCAGAAGGCGCTGATGCTGTCGGCGCGCAAGGAGTCCGGCAAGTTCAGCGAAGGCGTGATCCTGTCGAAGTCGATGGAAGTCCTGTTCCGCGCCGTGCCGCCGAGCCTCTACCTGGCCATGGCGATGACCGAGCCCGAGGAGAAGGCCGAGCGCTATCAGTTGATGCGGCAATACGGCATCGGCGAGCTGGAGGCTGCTTTCAAGGTCGCCGAGAAAATCGACCGGGCTCGCGGCATCGAGCCATTGCCGCTCGACGCCCTCGGTTGAGGCGGAAAGATCATGCGCACGCCAGGCCTGCACACGCTACGACGTTACCTGGGGCCGATGCTGGCCGGGATCGCGGTGCTGCTCGTGCTGCTGGCCTGGTCGCTTGGACGCAGCCCGCACACTGGCGACCCGGCGTCCGCCGAGGCTGCCGCGTCAGCGGGTCCACCGTGGCGCTACGGCCGCATCGACGCGCGGTTCACGCTGATCGAGTACGCCGATCTGGAATGCCCGTACTGCCAGGCCTACTTCCCCGTACTGAAGCGCTGGATCGACGCCAATCCCGACGTGAACTGGCAATGGCACCATCTGCCACTGCCGATGCACGAACCAGCCGCCACGCAATCGGCACGCCTGGCGGAATGCGCCGGGGAAACCGGCGGGCGGGAGGCGTTCTGGAACACCGTCGCCTGGATTTACCAGCATACCCACGGCGGCGGTCGGGGCCTGCCGCCCGGCATCCAGCCGCCCGGCGCGACGCCCGAGCTGCACGAGTGCCTGACCAGCGCACGGCCCGACGCCGTGATCCGGGCACAGGCCGAAGAAGCCGCGCTGGCCGGCATCACCGCGACCCCGATGCTGCGCGTGACCGATAACCACACTAGCCGGGCACTACTGCTGCCGGGCGCCGTCGAAGGCGATGCCTTGCTGTCGGCCATCGATCTGCTGGCGTCATCGAGCGAAGAATCGACGATCCTGCCCGAGATACCCGAGATGCCTGCTGACGACCTCAGCGACATGCCCAGGTAGCCGCGATCTTCAAGGCTACGGCGCGGTTCCGACCGCGCTGATCGTTCCAGTTCGCACCGCATCCCTCGCGCGAACGTCCATCGTCTTCGATGGAGGATGCCCACCATCCAAGCCCGATTTTCGGGCTTTCGTCATCACGTCCTACGGGGGTCTCACCCCCCCGACCGGGACGGGAGCCTCCGTTTCATTCATCAAGGAGGCTATCCCATGAGTGCATCCAACAAGGTTGCCGACACCACACCCTCAGCGCTCGCGCAGTACGCGAGCATTCAGGACGACCCGTTGATCCGCGAGGCCATCCGCCTGCTGGAGAAACGCATCTTCAAACGCGGCACCAAGCTGTCTGGCCCCGACGGCGCGCGAGACTACCTGCGCCTGAAACTCGCGGGCGAAGCGCTCGAAGTGTTCGCCGTCCTGTTTCTCGACACGAAGCATCACGTCATTGCCTACGAGCCGATGTTCCACGGCACCATCGACGGCGCCAGCGTGTATCCCCGAGCGGTTCTCAAACGAGCGATCGAGCACAACTGCTCTGCGGTCATCTTCGCCCACAACCACCCCTCGGGTACGACCAAGCCGAGCCATGCCGACAAGGAGATCACAAGCCGTCTGAAATCGGTTCTCGAACTGGTGGACGTTCGCGTTCTGGACCATTTCATCGTCGGTAAAGGAACACCCTTCTCCTTCGCGGAAGCCGGCTTGCTGTAGTCCTTGAGGCGTCCCATGGGGCGCCTTTTTTCTGCCCTCGTGGAATCACCTGGAACACGAGTACCTGAAAGCAACTCATCTATATTTTTGTAGAGATTATATCATTTATGAATTAACCTCTACTCCATGAAAATGATCACCCTGGTTCTGTCCTTGCCCACCGAAAACGCCACAGCCCGGCAACGGGTCTGGCGTGCCCTCAAGGCGTCCGGCGCCGCCGTGCTGCGCGACGGCGTCTACCTGATGCCGGAACGCGAGGATTGCCGCGCCACCCTGGACGGACTGGCGGCCGAGGTGCGCGAGGGTGGAGGGAGCGCCCACGTGTTGCACATCGAAGAGCCGGAGGGTGCGAACTTCGCCGCCCTGTTCGATCGCGGCGATGACTTCACCACCCTGCTGGCCGAGGCGGCACAGGTGCGGGAGACGCTGACCGCCGAGACCGTTCAGGACGTGCTCAAGCAAGTGCGCAAGCTGCGCAAGGCCTTCGCCAATCTGGTCGACATCGACTTCTTCCCCGGCGAAGCCCAACGGCAGACGGACACCGCCCTGCATGAACTGGAACTGGCCTGTGCGCGGGCTTTGTCCCCGGACGAGCCGCAGGCAGTGGATGGCGTGATCGAGCGTCTGGATCTGTCCGACTATCAGGGCCGTACCTGGGCGACGCGGCGTCGGCCCTGGGTGGATCGACTGGCCAGCGCCTGGCTGATCCGCCGCTTCATCGACCCGCAGGCGCGGATTCTATGGCTGGACAGTCCTGATGACTGCCCGCCCGACGCGCTGGGCTTCGATTTCGATGGCGCTACCTTCAGCCACGTCGGTGGCCGCGTCACCTTCGAGGTGCTGGCAGCCAGCTTCGGGCTGGAGCAGGCCGCCATTGCGCGGCTCGGCCTGCTGGTGCATTGCCTCGATGTCGGTGGCATCCAGCCACCCGAAGCGGTCGGCATCGAGTGTGTGCTCGCCGGGCTGCGCGAAACCCTTACCCAAGACGATTCACTGCTGACTGCTGCATCCGCCGTATTCGATGGGTTGCTCGCCAGCTTCGACAAAGGAGCATCCACAACGTGACAACAAAAAGCCTGACGGAGGACGTCGTACTGGCGGCCCCGCCCCCGGTTGGTTTTTGGGAAGCCTTTCGCCTCTGGCTGAAACTCGGTTTCATCGGTTTTGGCGGACCCGCCGGACAGATTGCCCTCATGCACCGTGAACTGGTCGAGCAACGCCGCTGGATCAGCGAGCGGCGCTTCCTGCATGCGCTCAACTACTGCATGTTGCTGCCCGGCCCGGAGGCACAGCAACTGGCCACCTACATGGGCTGGCTCATGCACCGTACCTGGGGAGGCATCGTCGCGGGCACCTTGTTCCTGTTGCCCGGACTGTGCTTCCTGATCTTGCTGTCGTGGCTCTACATCGCATTCGGCGACACGGCGCTGGTGGCGGGACTGTTCTACGGCATCAAGCCCGCCATCACAGCGGTCGTCGTGCAGGCCGTGCATCGCATTGGCTCGCGGGCGCTCAGGGGCGGTGTGATGTGGGCCATTGCCGCAGCGGCCTTCGTGGCCATCTTCGCGCTGAATGTGCCATTCCCGTATATCGTCGCTGGCGCCGCCCTGACCGGCTATATCGGCGGACGCATCGCCCCGGACAAGTTCAGGACCGGCGGTGGCCATGCCGCTGCGGACAAGTCCTATGGCCCGGCGCTGATCGATGACGATACACCAACGCCTGAACACGCCCGGTTCCGCTGGGCCGGCCTGCTGCGCGTAGCCATCGCCGGGGTTCTGCTGTGGTTGATTCCCATGGCACTGCTCACGGCCGGTTATGGCTGGGATCACACCCTGACGCAGATGGGCTGGTTCTTCACCAAGGCGGCTTTGCTGACCTTCGGTGGCGCCTATGCAGTGCTGCCCTACATCTATCAAGGCGCGGTCGGTCACTACGCTTGGCTGACCCCGACGCAGATGATCGACGGCCTGGCGCTGGGAGAGGCCAATCCGGGACCGCTGATCATGGTGGTCGCCTTTGTGGCCTTCGTCGGAGCCTACGTGCAGGCGCTGTTCGGCCCGGACATGCTGTTCGTCGCCGGTGCGGTAGCGGCGGTGCTGGTGACCTGGTTCACCTTCCTGCCTTCCTTCATTTTCATTCTCGCCGGCGGCCCCCTCGTCGAATCGACCCATGGCAACCTGCGCTTCACGGCGCCGCTTACCGCGATCACAGCAGCGGTCGTCGGTGTGATCCTCAACCTGGCCGTGTTCTTCGCCTACCACGTGCTGTGGCCCGAGGGGCTGGCCGGGCGCTTCGACTGGATATCGGCACTGATCGCGCTGGGAGCGGCCGCAGCACTGTTCCGCTACAAGCGCAGCGTCATCCAGGTCATCGCTACCTGCGCTATTGTGGGATTGATCCTGAAAACCGTGACTCTGTGAGCGGATCGGCACGCTGCTAGGACTAGAGCAGGAGCCCGAATAAAAGGGGACACGCAGCATCTCGCTTTGTTGATGGCAGGAATCCCGTCTATCGGTTCGACTACTTGTAAGTATCGACCCTACGGGAGCCATGCTATGCCCCCACGCTTTCAACGCGCCGAAGCGCTGCATCGCCGGACCCGGCGCCGCTCGGCGATTGCCTCGTATGCGCTGGTCATGGCGTTGACCATGATGGCCCACGCCGCAGCGGCGGACGTCCGGGTATTCACCGACCGGCATCACGCCATCGAAGCACCTGCTGGCGTCTACGTCGTCGAGCTGGACGCGCCGGCCCACATCGAGGAGGAGCTGGCCGCAAACCTTCCCGCCGACCCGGCACAGGCGGCCGCGATCGTCCGGCAGCGGCTGCACGATGGCGGCGCACCGCTCCAGCGACGCCTGGCCGACGCCTACCAGGGCGTGACCGATGCCTGGAGCCTGGGCGTCACCAAGATTCCCGCCGTGGTCGTCGATCGGCGCTACGTCGTCTACGGCGAAACCGACGTGTCGCGCGCGCTGGCGCGCATCGAGGAATACCGGAGGGCGCAGCCATGAAGCTATCCCGCCGCGCATGGCGCACCGGCATGGCGTCCGTCCTGCTGGGTACCGCCGCTTCCGCCTTCGCACTCAACACCGCCACCATCACCGGCTCGGTGCTGTCGCCCGATTGCCTGTCGTATCGCGTACAGGGCATTTGCTATTGGCTGTACTGCACGCTCACCGGCTGTACGGTGCGCACCTCGGTCAAGGTGCAGCACTACATTCCCGATGCTGTCGTGTCGAGCTACTCGAACACCGGCGGGAACCCCTGGGTGGAAGTGCGCGCGATGAGCATGCCGAATCCCACCGCTCAAGGTGGGGGTGACGGCACGACGAACGAAGAACACGAGAACAACCTGGCGAAGTTCAAGAACGCCGACGTGATCGGGCATCCAGGCGCTACCATCTTCAGCGAGTTCGTCAGCCAGTTGGGTTACTCCTGCGCCGGTGCGGGCACGGCGTTCATGCCGTACCTGCTGAGCACGCTCGATACCGTGGCCTGGCGCTACAACATCCCCGAATCCGTCTATCCCGAGGCGCTGATCCCTGGGATGCGCGAGATCGGCACGCGCACCGGCCTGAACCTGTGGGGCAACGTCTATCCACGCGGTGGGCTCCTGCATCATGTGGACGACTACAAGGCGGCTGCCGTCGTCGCGCAGCGTGCCGGCGACATCGTGACCCGGCGTGGGCAGGTCCATGTCTATCAGCCGCTGCTTGCCAATGCGAGCGCGGGCTACTGGCCCGCAGGTGCCTTGGTGGAAAGCGATGCCTCCACGGGAAAGTGGCAGGAATTGACGCCTCGGCTGTCATCCTCCTGCGCGGTCTTCCCGCACAACAACGTCCGCATCCAGGCGCAGCAAGGCGACTATGCCTGGGCGCTGTGGCGCCCGTACTCCTGCTGTCAGCGGCGCGGTCAGGTGTTCCTCGGCAGCACGGATTTCAACTGAGGGCCGGCCGATGAAAATGTTCCCACGCCCACGACGCTTCACCATGACGCTGCCGGCGCGCAGCATTCTGTTCGCTGGCGTGCTGGCCGCGATGAGCCACACGCTGTGGGCGCAGACCAGCGTCAACGACTATGGCGTGCATCATCGCGGCAGCGTCATCGGCGATGACGTGCTGTACAGCATCGGTGGCGGCCGGGCGGTGTCGATGGGGCCGGTCGGCCAGATGCAGCACCTCGGTGTCGGCATCGGCTGGAACAGCAACCTGATCTGCGGCGACATGAGCATCACCACCACGCTGCAGAACCAGCTCAACGGCATCACCAACGGCTTCCAGACCATCATGAGCCAGGTGATCCAGAACGCCACGGCGGCCGTGGCGTCGTTGCCGGCGCTCATCATCCAGCGCGCCGATCCCGGTCTGTACAACCTGCTGACCAACGGCATCTTGCAGGCACGGCTCGATTTCGACCGCAGCAAGCTCACTTGCCGCGCGATCGCCAATCGCATGGCCGACGCGGCGGGTGGCCAACTCGGCTGGGACCAGTTGGCCGAGGGCATGGCGCTCAAGCAGGCCGTGGCCAGCACCGACGCCGTATCGGCGATCGAACAGGCCGAGACCAGTCGCGGCAACGACGGTGTGCCCTGGGTCGGCGGCGGCAATGCCGGCGGCGCCGGACAGAATCCCATCCGCGTGGTCAGCGACGTGACCCGCGCCGGCTACAACCTGCTCAACGGCCGCGGCGCGACCGATACCTCGCCGATCGACAGCATCACCTGCGGTAATCGCCTGAGCTGCCAGACCTGGCCTTCTCCCGAAGCCGCCACCGATTGGGCAACCCGCGTGCTGGGTGAGCAAGAGCATCGGACCTGCGATGGCTGCCTCAAGACCCAGGCCACCGCCGGCGTCGGCCTGACGCCCCTGATTCAGGAAGAGTACGAGACCAGGCTGGAGGCGCTGCGGGATCTGGTGACGGGTGCCAGCGCGACCACGTTCGAGAACCTGGAAGCGGCCGGCAGCACTTCACTGCCGATTACGCGCGGCGTCATCGAGGCGCTGCGCGACGAACCGGACCAGGATGTGCTCGCGCGGCGTCTGGCTTCCGAAGTCGCGTTGGCCAGCGTGCTGGAGAAGGCCCTGCTGTTGCAGCGGACGCTGCTCGCCGGCCGCAAGGAGCCCAACGTCGCGGCCAACCAGCTCGCGCAGGATGCCATCGCCCACGAAAGCGGTCTGCTGGAACAGGAGATCAACAACCTCAAGACCGAACTGGACCTGCGGCGCGAACTGGCAGCGAATTCGCCAATGGCGATCATCCAGCGGCACGGTACGCGCAGCGCCGGCTCGCGCGGCATCTACCAGGGCGACACCGAGCGCGATCGCCTCGACGCCATCCAGCGGCCGCAGAACCCCGGCAATCCGCCATGAGGATCGGGCTGCGGAAGTGGCTGTTCAACCGGCAACTCGGACGCACGCTGGGATGGATTGCGCTGATCGTGTTCGTCGCCGTGGCCGTCAACCTCGTCGGCATTCGCCTCGTCGGTGATGCGGACACATGGAGTCGGTGGCTGGACGAGCATGCCGGCTACTTCCTCGTTTGGCGGCTGTGCCTGTATGGCGCGACGGCCTACGGGTGGATATGGATGCGTCGCCGCCTCCGGGAACGCGACACATCCCGCGAAGCGCATCAGCGCCTGCTGCGCGCGGAGGTCGGCGCCGTCGCCGCCATCGTGCTGCTCGAAATCAGCGTGCTGCTGCGACAACCGTAGCGATGCGGGACGACGACCATGACCCTCTACACCACGGACTATCTTGAGTATTACCTGACACTGGTTGCCTGGATCATCAACAACGGCATCTGGAATGTGCTGGTGGCCAGCGGCATCTTCGCGCTGCCGTTCCTCGCCATCGTCGTGCAGGAATGGCTCAAGGCCCGTGCGGAAGGCGCGGACGAAGGCAACAAGGGCGTGCTCTCGTCCATGCGCATCGAGAACCGCGTGTGGGTGGCGATCGTGGTCATCATGTTCGCCGGCATTCCCTTCATTCCCCTTGACCTGAGCACCATCCAGTTCGATCGCACGCGCTCGACCCAATGCCAGGTCAATGTGCCGCTGCCCTCGGAAACGAACTGGTCCGCTTCGTTCACGACGATCAACAACCAGAGTGCCCATGTGCCAGTCTGGTGGTTCTTCATGCACTCGCTGTCCAAGGCCGTCACCGGCGCCGCCGTGGCGGCGATCCCCTGCGGCACGGACCTGCGGCAGATGCGCATGGAGATCGACAGCACGCGCATCGCCGACCCGGTGCTGGCCCAGGAAGTCGCCGACTTCACGCACGACTGCTACGGGCCGGCCCGCGCCAGGCTGTTCATGAGCCGGCCGACACTCAGCGAGGAGCAGATGAACGACGTGACCTGGATCGGTTCGCGCTTCTTCCTGGACACGGCCGGCTTCTACGATACGTATCGCTCGCGCGGACCACGCGACGCCTGGCCCTATGACGACACGCGCGACGCCGGCCTCGCCGAAGTCTCCACTGGCGGCGGCTATCCGACCTGTCGGCAGTGGTGGGCGGACAGCGGCGACGGGCTGCGCGATCGTCTGTTAGCCCAGGTTGATCCGGGCCTGCTGTCCCGGCTCGGCCAATGGGCCGGTTTCCTGAGCCAGACCCAGGCCGACGATGCCGTGATCCGTGCCATCGCTTCACCACGGCAACAAGTCATGAACCAGGGGCACGTCTACACCGACTACGGTGGTCAGATCGGTATGACGCTCCCCAACGTCGCCACCCGCGTCGTATCGGATGTGGGGCTGACGGTAGGATCACTCGGAATGTTTCCGGCCATGGATGTGGTGCGTCAGGCGTTGCCCATGATCCTGTCGTTCCTGAAGATGGCGATGGTCATCTGCATTCCGCTGGTGCTGATCTTCGGCACCTACGACTTGCGAACGGTGGTCACGGTGACTGCCGTGCAGTTCTCGCTGTTCTTCGTCGATTTCTGGTTCCAGCTCGCACGCTGGATCGATTCCACGATCTTGAACGCGCTCTACGGCTGGCACTCGCCGCACAGCAACTTCAATCCGCTGATGGGTTTGAACAACGCCTTCGGAGACATGCTGCTGAATTTCGTGATGGCGACGATGTTCATCATCCTGCCAGGCTTCTGGGTCGTTGCATTGACGTGGGCCGGGGTCAGGACGGGGAACATTCTCGGCGGGTTCATCACTGGCACGACGGATGCGAAGTCGGCGGGCGGTAGCGGCTCGCGCCTCGCCATGGCGGCGGCGACGAAAGGCGCTGCGAAGTAAGGAGTCGTTCCCGGTCTGCTGGAACAGCTACGGGTCGTCGGGATCGCCCAGGTCGATGCGCCAGTCGTCCTTGTCGTAGACGCCGGCACCCGAATGACCGTCCCTGAGTTCAGGCTGCTTCTCTTCATCCAGGTCGGCGTTGCGCACAAGCCAGGCTGCGATCAGCGCGAACGCGAGCAGCAGGGCCAGCCAGAACGCCGCGTACAGCAGCACGCCGAACACCACGAGCTTCACGATCCAGAACAGCAGCCGCGCTACGCCGGCCGGCAGTCCCTTTCCCGCCAGCCACTGGATGGCACGGGCCTCTTGCCGTGCAAGGCCGCGCCACGCACGGCCGAGCCATCTGCCGACGCGTTCTGCTTTTGTGGTATGGGGCGTCGCGTTCATCACTGTTACCTCATGCAGAGGGTTTATCGCTTCTCCTGTGTGGACCAATCAGACCGGCTCGCGGCAACCAGGCTGTCCCAATCGTCCGGCGGATTCCCTCGTTCGAGCATCTTCTCGAACATGGCGTAGGGGTCGGACTTGCTGCCCGCCGAGCGCAGCGTCTGCTCATCGTTGACCCAGGCGAACACGATGGTCTTCGCCTTGGAGTCGTAGCGAAAGAACAGGCGAAACCGCCGTCCGACCTTCGCGCGCCGCCAGTGCCGATGGGCTGGCCCAAGGGTATTGCCCTGGCGGTATTCGTCCCGTGCCGGATCGCTCGGCACCGTCTCCAGCATCAACTGGCTCAACGCACGAAACAGCTTGACGTTGGCGTTGCGCTCGAAGCCCTTCGGGTCGTTGCGCTCCGCGCGTCCGGCCGCCACGTGCAGCTTCTGAAGCTGCTCCACGATGCACCCGTGGAACAGCAGCACCCATCCGTGGCGCTGCATCAAAGTGCCACTTCCCCCTCGATGTCTTCATCGAGGTCTGAGGCGTGGCCGACGTTGGCGAGCATGGCTTGGGCGAGTTCCACCGGCAGTGCTCCGACGTTCCTGCCGCTGCGGATGTCCGCTTCCAGCAGGCCCAGGAAGGCGCTAATCGCCGGGTCTTCGTGCTCGGTCTCTGCGCGGGTGACGACGACTTCGCCGCCGCGCAGCTCGAAGGCCACCTTGCCGCCGGTGGTCACACCCAGCGCCTGCCGGATGGACTTGGGCAACGTGATCTGTCCTTTGGACGTGAGTGTGGCGAGTTCGTGGATGCCGGGCATGGTTGGGCTCCTGTCTTTGATCCTCATGCCTCGATGGTAAGGAAATTTCCTTACCTTGTCAATCCAGGAATCCTTTGGGGCGTCGTGCTGCATAAGCTGTGCTCCATCCCACTGCAAAAAGGCCCATCGTAAGCAGGACACAGGCTGCCTTCCGCTTATTTAAAGCGGCATGGGCCAGAACCCGTTTGTCTGTGGCTGGATACCCACGGTTGCCCTATACACGGCTGGGAAGGGCAAGCAGTAGCTCATCGCTTTGATTAGATATTGCTACAGAAATAAAACATGATGGTATTTTCAATGCGTTTTTCATGCGGGGTGCTTCTGATTGATTGGATTCTGTGCTATTTTTCGTACATGAACGGAAATTCTAGACATCAGTTAATCAAGCGTCTGCAGGCGGAGCTACCGCGTGGAGCGCCGTTCGACCTTGCCACCCTGAACCAGTTCGGGGTGTCGCCCCAACTCGCCGCCCACTACGCCGATGGGGGCTGGCTCGTGCGCCTGGCTCAGGGCGTCTATGCCTTTCCGAACGATGACTTCGGGGTCTACAGTGCCCTGAAGTTCCTGCAACAGCGCGTGCCCGGCCTGCATGTCGGCGGCAAGAGCGCCCTGGCCCTGCAAGGCGTGCAGCACAACCTGGGCAGCCGGGACACCCTGGTGCTGTGGGGCGATAGCCGCTTCACGTTGCCGCGATGGTTCACCTCACGATTTCCGGCCCGCTATGTCCATGCTCGTCTGTTCGATTGGCCGGACACGCCACTGCCCAACAAGACCCTGATCACGCCGCCGGGCCTGCCCGACCTCCTGCGGGTGGCGGTTCCCGAGCGCGCCGTGCTGGAGCTGCTGTACGAGGTCGGCGTCAAGCAAAGCCTCGAAGAAGCACGCAATCTCTTCGATGGGCTGCGCTCACCCCGCAAGGAGTTGCTCGGGCAACTGCTGTCCTGCTGCACCAGTGTGAAAGCCGTGCGCCTGTTTCTCACCTGGGCGCGCGAGACGGGGCTGGTGGAGGTCGATGCCCTGCTGGAACAGTACCCGGTCCGCACCGGCAGCGCCGCGCGCTGGATGGGCCGACTCGATGACGGTAGCCTGTTGAGTCTGAGACCTCATGGATAAGACCTACGCGGACACTGTTCGCCTGCTGCTGGCCATCGTGCCCGACGTGTTCGCCAACGACATCTTTGCGATGAAAGGCGGCACGGCGATCAATCTCGTCGTGCAGGACATGCCGCGCCTGTCCGTGGACATCGACGTGGTGTATCTCCCGTGGCAGGTGCCGCGCGACACCGCGCTACAGGCGATCAACCAAGAGTTAGCCGCCATCGCCACGCGCGTTGAGTCGCTCAGCGTACAGACACGCCTGGTCCGCAGCAAGGATCTGGGGGATACCAAGCTGATCGTCGAGAACGAGAGCAGCCAGGTGAAGATCGAGGTCAACGTGGTGTTTCGCGGCACCGTGCTGCCCGCCGAACGACGCTCGTTGAGCGCCAAAACCAGCGACCTGTTCGGCGTCGAACTGGAGGTGCCGATCCTGGCGCCGGACGAGTTGTACGCCGGCAAGCTGGTGGCCGCGCTGGACCGGCAGCATCCGCGTGACCTGTTCGACGTGTGGCAGCTCTACGAATCGGGCGGCATCAGCGACGGCATGGTCGAATGCTTCGTGGTCTACCTGGCGGGGCACAACCGACCGACCCATGAGGTGCTGTTCGGCAACGACAAGAACATCGCTGGCGAGTACGAGCGGGCCTTTGTTGGCATGACCGAAGTGGACTGCTCCCTGGAGACGCTGCTGGAAGCCCGCGCCCGGTTGCGGCACGAATTGCCTGGGCGGTTGAGCGCGCAGCACAAGCGATTCCTGAGCGGGTTGACGCGCGCGCAGCCCGATTGGTCCCTGCTGCAATGCCAGCACGCCGCGCAATTGCCGGCGCTGCGCTGGAAACTCAGCAACCTGGAAACTTTCCGCAAGCGTCGCCCGGAAGACTTCACAGCCCAAGCCGATGCACTCGACGCCGGCCTGGGCCAAGCCTGACAACGCTTCAGCAGCGTTCCCCGCTTGCCGGGATTGCCCCATACCGCATTGATCGTGGCGCCCACGAGGTAACGGCCATATACCCAAAGGTTTCCATAAAGGCCAAAGGGCTGGGAAGGGGCAAGGGAATGGGGTCAAGGGGAAAGGCCCTACCTTGGAAAGGCCAAAAAGGCTCTCCCGCCAGTCCGTCACTCGGGTGTCGTCATGTTCTCGCTGTTCCAACGCAAAAGGGTGCCAACCGCCGGCACACCGTCCACCGCCTCCATAGCGATGCCCCAAGGGCTGACCCGGCCGGAGTCGGCCGCCTCGCTGCTGGCGACGCCACGCCGGCGGAAGCTGCTGGAACACATCTGGCAACGGACCTCGCTGTCGCGCAAGCAATTCGCCACGCTGTACCTGACGCCCCTGGAGCGCTACGCCGAGCTGGTGCAGCAGTTCCCCGCCTCCGAGAGTCACCATCACGCCTATCCGGGCGGCATGCTGGATCACGGCCTGGAGATCGTGGCCTACGCATTGAAGCTGCGACAGTCGCATCTGCTGCCCGCCGGTGTCACGCCGGAAGCGCAGACGGCCCAGGCCGAAGCCTGGACCGCTGGCACCGCCTATGCGGCGCTGCTGCACGACATCGGCAAGATCGCTGTCGATCTGCATGTCGAATATGCCGATGGCACTCTCTGGCATCCCTGGCACGGTCCGTTGCAGCGGCCATATCGCTTCCGCTACCGCAAGGACCGCGAGTATCGGCTGCACGGTGCAGCCACCGGACTGCTGTACACCCGGCTGCTGGACCGCGAGATTCTCGACTGGCTCAACGGCTTCTCCGATCTGTGGGCTTCCCTGCTGTACGTCCTGGCCGGCCAGTACGAGCACGCCGGCATCCTTGGCGAGTTGGTCGTGCAGGCCGACCAGGCCTCCGTCGCCCAGGAACTCGGCGGCGACCCGAACAAGGCGCTGGCCGCACCCAAGCACGCACTGCAACGCAAGCTGCTCGACGGCCTGCGCTATCTGCTCAAGGAGGAATTCAAGCTGAACCAGCCCCAGGCTTCGGACGGCTGGCTGACCCAGGACGCGCTCTGGCTGGTGAGCAAGACCGTCTCCGACAAGCTGCGGGCGCATCTGCTATCGCAGGGCATTGATGGCATCCCGGCCAGCAACACGGCGGTGTTCAATGTGCTTCAGGACCATGGCATCGCCCTGGCCACGCCGGACGGCAAGGCGATCTGGAAAGCCACGGTCGCGAGCGATGCCGGCTGGTCGCACAGCTTCACCTTTCTGAAACTGTCCCCCGCGATGATTTGGGAAGCGTCCGACCGGCCGGCAGCCTTCGCGGGCACCGTACAGGTGGAGCCGGAAGGGTCGGCGGCACAGACACCCGCACCCGAGGCCATCGACGTGGGAACAGGGGAATCCGCCCCGGCGACTACCGAGTCCGCCACACCAACGACTGCCGACAGCAGCGTCGAGGAACTGCTGGAACTGCTCGATTCGTCTCCCGCGTCCACTGCTACGGCCATGCCGCATCAGCCCCTCGCTGAACCGGAGCCCGCGCCGTTGCCGGACCACAAGCCCGCCGACACCACGCCGGTCCAGGCAGTACACCAAGACGACGCCGATCCATCCGGTGCTCATTTTCTCGCGTGGCTGCGTCAGAGCATCCAGATGCGCAGGCTCATCATCAACGACGCCAAGGCGCTGGTACATACGGTGGCCGACACGGCGTATCTCGTCAGTCCCGGCGTGTTCCAGCGCTATGCGCAGGAGCACCCGCAGGTCACCGCCCTGGCCAAACAGGACAAGCTGCCGGAATGGCAGTGGATACAGAAGCGGTTCGAGAAGCTGGGCCTGCACCGCAAGCAGGCCAGTGGGCTGAACATCTGGACTTGCGAAGTGACGGGGCCTCGCAAGTCCAGGCGGCTGCACGGATACCTGCTGACCAGCGCCGAGACGCTGTTCCATGAGATACCCCCGAACAATCCCTACCTGCGCCTCGCCAACACTGAGGCGAAGCGCGACGACTCGGCGTTTCATGCCAAGAACGATGACGAGCAGGAATAGGATGCGACGCCGGCGCCCTCAGTTGCCCCGCTTGGGCGTGTCCGGTTCGGCCAGCTTGGCCTCCATCGCAGCCATCAGGTGGGCAGAGCTGCATTTCAGAGCACGGGCGATCTTGAGGATCAGAGGAAGCGTGGGAATGTGCTCGCCCCGCTCGATCTTGCCCATGTGCGACCGCTCGATTCCGGCCAGATGGGCCAGCGTTTCCTGTGCGATCCCCTGGTCCGTTCTTTCCTCCCGCACCACTGCCCCAAACGCGATCGCTGGTTCCGCTTCGTATGTTGTTGTCCCGGCTGGTCGGCCGCGTTGGATCGATCGCTTTTGCATTGCCAAAAGCGTCGATCAGGGCCACGATATAAACCACGTTAAACTTAACTTATTCGATTAAGTTTCCATGCTTTAGGCCTTCGGAAGTTGCACGTGAGATCGATCGACGTCTCCACTGAAATCCGTCTGGCAGTCCTCGGCGATTGGGTTCCTCCCCAACTCGCCGACGTGCTCGCCATACAGCGCGCCGAAGACCCGGACACCCTGGCCGTTCTGATCGACACAGCGGCCACCGGACAACAACAGGAACGACCTGGTGACGGTTTCGACTTCGCGTTGTCCGCCGCCCACCGGGAGTGGCCGGGCTGGGTCTGCGAACCGCTGTGGCACGACACCTTGGCCGTCGCTGTGGCAAAGCGATCCCACTTGCTGGCCTACCGGGAAGTACCCTGCCAGGAAGCGCTCAAACAGCCGCTGATCTACGCGCGATCAACGGCCGAAGAGTCGTGGCGCACGCTCGCACAGAGCGCATTCGAGAACGAATTGTGGGACCGCGAAGCAGCCGTCAGTACGTTCGAGGTCGCCATGACGCTGGTCGCAGCGGGGTACGGAATCACCGTGGCCCCATCCACGAGACTTGCCGGGTATAGATGCCAAGGCATCGCCCTGCGGCCGCTGGCGAGCGCACCGATGATCGTGACCGCCTACCTGATTAGACCCGACGTTGCCCTGACGGAGCCTCAAGAGGACTTTCTTCGACGCGCCCGCTCAATGTCCTGAGCCGCCTCGGCCCGGCACGCGCCTCACTCCCGCTCGATGACCCGCAGCAAGGCCCTGCGCCGTTTCGACAGCGGCCCGAAGGTTTCCATGACCTCGCTCATCGAATCGCCACGAGCCATCGCATCGAGGATGTCCGCCCAATCCTGCATGATGATCTTCCGCGATGCGATGTACTTGGTGTGGTCGTAGGGCGCGCGCGACGAATCTTTCTTCCGCTTCGAGTGGGCGAGTTGCAGATCAACCCGGTTCTCGGGGTAGCTCAACAAGCCGAGCAGCGTGGTCGCTGTTGAGCGGAAGCCATGCGAAGAAAACTGTCCACCGTAGCCCATGCGCTCCAACACCTTGTTGAGCGTCGTAGCCGACATCACCGTTCCCGGCTTCCTGAAGCCGGGAAACAGCACCTTACTTCCGCCTGTCAGCGTGTGGAGTTCTTTCAACAGCACGATGGCCTGCTTCGAGAGCGGAACGATGTGAGGGTCGCGCATCTTCATGCGCCCCGCAGGAACCGTCCACATCGCACTGTCCAGATCGAACTCGGACCAGTGCGCCTTGCGCAGTTCGGCCGTGCGGACGTAAGTGAGGGCCATCAAGCGCAGTGCAATGACAGTGACCCGGTAACCTGCATCATCCACACGGCTCAAGAACTTCGGGATCTCTTGCCACGGTAGCGGTGGATGGTGTCGAACTCGGGGGCGTTTGACCGACCGTTTCAGCAGCGCCGTCGGATCGCTGTCGCAAAGCTCTTCACCCGCCGCGTATGCGAAGAGTTGGCTGCACAATTGCCTGATCAGGATCGCAACGGTGGGAGCGCCGCGCTCCGCAACACCCTTAATGACGGGGCGCAGGTGAGCAGTCCGGATTGAGCTGACCGGCAGCTTGCCCACTTTGGGAAAAACGTCGTTCTCCAAAGTGCGCCTGACTTGATCGGCGTAGCCCTCGCTCCACTGCACGTTGCTCGCCATCCATCTGCGGGCCACCGGCTCAAAGGTGTTCTCGTTCTTTTCAAGCTGAGTGGAGATGTTGACTCTCTTCTCCACCACGGGATGTACGCCCTTCTTGACGAGTTCGCGCGCGCGATCCCGCTCGGTCCGCGCCGCCTCCAGCGAGACCTGGGGGTACTTGCCGATCGCGTAGATGGCAGGCTTTCCGCCAAGCCGATAGCGGTAGCGCCACAACTTGCTTCCGCTGGGCGTGACGTACAGAAACAGACTGCCCCCGTCCTTGAGCCAGTACGGTTCTTTTTGAGAAGGAATGGTCTCGACCTTCCTGGCCGAGAGCAGGTTCATGGCCATGTGTGTATATCACCTCTCTTGAGGCCCTATATACACAGAAATATACACACTTGCAGCAGATTGGTCTAGCCTTCACCAGACCATCAAGGAATTTACATCTATAAAAATCAATGATTTACACTTTCTCCATGGAACACAATGGAGCTTGATGGATGCTAATCGTAGTTGTCGATCATCAATAACATGTCTTTTCCCTCACTCGACTGACTGTTCGGCCAGGGCCACAGCCCGGAACATCGCACGACGTTTATTGATGGTTTCTTCCCACTCCAGCGCCGGTACCGAGTCGGCGACGATACCGCCACCGGCCTGCACGTGCAGCTCGCCGTTCTTGATCACCGCGGTACGGATTGCAATCGCGGTGTCCATATTGCCGTTCCACGCCCAGTAACCCACCGCGCCGCCATAGACGCCGCGTTTGACCGGTTCCAGCTCATCGATGATCTCCATCGCGCGGATCTTTGGCGCCCCGGACAGGGTCCCTGCGGGCAGAATCGCACGCAGGGCATCCATGGCATTCAGGTGCCCGAGCAACTGGCCCTTCACGTTGGAGACGATGTGCATCACGTTGGAATAGCGCTCGATGACCATTTTTTCGGTGACCTGCACCTTGCCAGTCTGCGCTACGCGGCCCACGTCATTGCGGCCCAGGTCAATCAGCATCAGATGCTCGGCAATTTCCTTGGCATCGGAGAGCAGGTCCACTTCCAGGGCGTGATCTGCTTCTTCGGTGGCGCCGCGTGGCCGAGTGCCGGCAATCGGGCGCACGGTGACTTCGCCATCTTCCACACGCACCAGTACCTCGGGCGAACTGCCGACCACATGGAAATCGCCAAAGTTGAAAAAGTACATATAAGGCGTTGGGTTCTGGCTGCGCAGTGCCCGATACAGATCAATCGGCTCGGCCTTAAAGTCGATACTCATACGCTGCGAGGGCACCACCTGCATGCAGTCGCCGGCAAGAATGTATTCCTTGACGGTATCCACTGCGCGCTCGTAGTCCTCGCGGGTGAAACTGGCGCGGTAGTCCAGCTCGCGATCCGGTGGATTATCCAGCGATAGCGGTTTGCGCTGGGCCAGCGGCTGGCGCAGCTTGTCGAGAATCTGAGCAAGGCGCGCGTTGGCGCTATCGAAGGCATTGTCGTCTGCCGGATCTGCCAGCACGATGGCGTGCAGCTTGCCGGCAAGGTTGTCGAATACCACTACTTCGTCCGAGACCATCAGCAGGATGTCCGGGTTACCCAGCGGATCGGGGTTCGGACAATGCGCCAGGCGTGGCTCGACGTAACGCACGCAATCATAGCCGAAATAGCCGACCAGGCCACCGTTGAAACGCGGCAGACCGGGAATGCTCGGCACGCGATAACGTGCCTTGAATTCTTCGACAAAAGCCAGCGGATCGGCACACTCATGCTGCTCGGTTTCGACACCATCGACCAGCACATGCACGCTATGCCCATAAACGCGCAACACCGTGCGGGCGGGCAGGCCTAGGATCGAATAACGGCCCCACTTCTCGCCGCCTTGCACTGATTCGAGCAAATAGGAGTAGGGAGCATCGGCCAGCTTCAGATAGGTCGACAGCGGCGTGTCCAGATCAGCCAGCACTTCGCGTACCACAGGTACACGATTAAAGTCCTGGGCAGCCAGGCTTAGAAATTCTTCTCGGGTCATGATCAGCCTCATGGGGCGGGAAATTGTCACACAAACACAGGAGGCCCGCGCTAAACGCAGGCAGGCAGAATCAGGTGCGCCAACGCCAGCGGGCGAGGGCCTTGATCACTCTCATCAGTTTGCGGTTGCTGACAAACACGGCTGATCCGTCTTGGTAAGGTGTGGGAACACCGAAAGGTTATATGAGCACGTCGAGTGAATCAACCAGCAAATCCGGGTTTTCCAGGCTGACCGGACGGCCATGGTTATAGCCATAACTGACCGCCACCACTTTTACTCCCGCCGCCTGGCCGGCGAGTACGTCATTGCGCGAGTCACCAATAAAGAGCGTATCCGCAACTGCCACGCCAGCCTCCTGCATGATCCAGTGCAGGGCAGCCGGGTCGGGCTTCTGCACCGGCAGCGTATCACCACCGACCAGCCAGCGAAAATAACCCAGCAGGCCCTTCTCCTCCAGGAGCGGCGCGACAAAGCGCTCGGGCTTGTTGGTTGCTACCGCCATCAGTACGCCGTGTTGCTGCAAAGCATTGAGAAAAGCAGTCACACCGGGATAGAGGGTAGTGAGTTCGTGTCCGCCGGAATAGGCCTGCAGAAAGGCTTGATGCGCAAGCTTAGCTTCTTTTTCATCGACGCTGGCGTGCTCGATGGAGCCGGCCAGCGCACGCCGAACCAGCACCATCGAGCCATTGCCTACCCAGTCGCGTACCCGCTCAACACCTGCGGACGGGCGACCAAGCCCCAACAACATGCTATCGACGGCAGCAGCCAGATCGGGCACCGAGTCCAGCAAGGTGCCGTCCAGATCAAAAATCACCAGCTTCGGCAGTTGCCCGCCAAACAGGGACTCCAGCATCAACGTGCGACCTGGGCCAGCTCGGCGCGCATGCGATCGATCACCGCCTTGTAATCGGGCTTGTTGAAGATCGCCGAGCCAGCAACAAAGGTATCAGCACCGGCTTCGGCAATCTGGCGGATATTCTGCTCGCTGACGCCGCCGTCGACTTCCAGGCGAATATCGCGGCCGCTGGCATCGATCAGCGCGCGCGCTTCGCGCAGCTTGTCGAGTGTGCCGGGGATGAATTTCTGTCCGCCGAAGCCAGGGTTGACGCTCATCAGCAGCACCATGTCGACCTTGTCCATTACGTACTTGAGGCTGTCCAGCGAGGTGGCCGGATTGAACACCAGACCGGCTTTGGCACCACCTTCACGAATCAGCTGCAGCGACCGGTCGATATGCTCACTGGCCTCCGGATGAAAGGTAATAAAGGAAGCACCCGCTTCGAGGAAATCACCGATAATGCGGTCAACCGGCTTGACCATCAAATGCACATCAATGGGTGCGGTAATGCCGTATTTGCGCAATGCGCTGCACACCATCGGGCCAATTGTCAGGTTGGGTACGTAATGGTTGTCCATCACATCGAAGTGAACGATATCGGCACCCGCCGCCAGCACCTTGTCGACCTCCTCGCCAAGGCGGGCAAAATCGGCGGACAGGATCGAAGGGGCAATCGCGTAATCAGGCATGACGGACCTCGGCAGTGAATTCGGAACGGCCATAGTCTAACTCAAGCGGCGCGGCCCTGCCCTGTTATACTCGGAACAAATGCCCCTTGGACGCCTGCCATGCGAGCTCTGACCCTACACCCGCGCCTGCCCAGCAAAGGCTTTTTTCTGGGTCTGATCCTGTTACTCGGCGGGCCAACATCAGCCTTGGCGCAAGACCCCATCAGCGCCACCGACGCCGCCAAACCTGCCGACGCTGCGCCAGATACCTCGATATCCGCACCGACTCGCAGTCAGGTGCAAGAGCTCAGCCTTGAGCGGCTGCTACCCGCCACCCAGCAAAGGCGTCTGGATATCGGCGAGCAGGCATTCCTTGGGCTTTTCCTGCCGGCGGCACAACCCGAGCCTTGGGGTGGGATCATTTTGATCGCCGACCAGAATGAACATGCCGACTGGCCGAACCTGATCGGCCCTGGCCGCCGACAACTCAGCGCCGCGGGCTGGCACACACTGGCAATCAGTCTGCCAGAACCCGACGGCCCCGATCTGGCGCTTGACGAGGAGCAACGCCAAGCCCGGGCCAAGCAATACCAGGAGCAAACCCTGGCGCGCATTCAAGCCGCCCGGCAGGTTCTGATCGCCGAAGGCGGCGAGCAAAAGAATCTGCCGATTGTGCTACTGGGGCGTGGTGAAGGGGCTTTCTGGGCTTTGTCTGCAGCTACGCAAACGACGCAGGCGGGCGAGCCCTTGGCCGCACTGGTGCTACAGAATCTGGGACACATCGAACAGGGCGAGACAACCACCAGCCAGCTACTGGAGCAGTGGCCCGGTCCGACCTACGACATCCTGACCTCTCGCAACGAATCGGGTGAAGCGCGCCGGCTGCAGGCCAGACGTCTCGGCCATGCCCAATACCGCCAGTTGATGTGGCCGCAGGGAGATAGCTCCGACCTGCAGCAGCAAATGCTGATCAAACGGCTGGACGGCTGGTTGCAACGTACTCTGACCCAAAGTCCAGCTACCGAAAGCCCGATTAGCGAAAGCCCCGATGGCGCTTGATACGCTCGTAGGCTTCCTGAATAAGGTGGATACGCTCACCTGCGCCGCCGGGTTCAGCCAGGGCGCCACGGGCGATCAACTTGTCCGGATGGTAGCGGCTCAACTGCCGACGGTAGGCGCGCTTGATTTCCTCGGGCGGCGCATCCAGTTGAACTTCAAGGAGGCTGGCGGCTTCCTGTAGTCGATCGCGATTGGCGACGGGGGCGCTAGCAGGGCGAGACCTGCTGTCGGACTTCTGCTCGCCGGTGCGAGCCTTGTCCCGCTGATGGCGCTGATGCATGCGCTGCTGCTCGGCGCGCCCAAGCCCGGCATGATTACCCCATTCGTCTAGCAGCTCGCGCTCCTGAGCGCCAAGCACCCCGTCGGCCAGCGCCATTCGCCAGCAGCAATCGAGCAACTCTGCGACCCGCTCGGGCTCGCGCTTGAGCAGATTGCGCACCATGGGCGTCAGACGCCGGTCCGGTGCCTTGCCTTGATTGAACCATTGCATTGCTTGCAGACGTGCCTCGTCGCCAAGGCGATATTGCTGCATAAGATCTCTGGCCAGTTGCAGGTGCACCGGCAAAACTCGGCCCTCGGCCTTAGCCAGCCGCCCCAGACATAGAAACAGTATTTTTTCAAAGCTGGCCTCGCGGCCGGTCATCTCACGCCAGCGCCGTGGCAGATCGCTCCAGCGCTGAAGCTGCCAATGCCGATCCAGCGCATGCCCGAGTACCGCGCCAAAGACCCCGCCGGGAATGCCGCCAATCAGACCACCCAGGCCTGCGCCTGCCACCGTTACCGGCCAGAGCATAGGCTCAGCTCTCCTGCGCCAGTCGATCGGCATCGGCAAGCCGCTCGGGCGTACCCACATCGACCCAGGGCCCAGAGAAATACTCACCGCTCACCTGGCCGGCATCCGCCGCCCGGCGCAGCAGCGGCGCCAGGGCAAAGGCGCCAGCTTGCTGGCCGGCGAACAGCTGCGGGTGTATCACCGCCAGACCCGAATAGGTCAGGCTTTCCGAACCATTCCGAGGGTTGCTTACCAATCCATCGGACAAGCCAAAATCGCCCTGATCCTTGAACGAGGGGGTATCTACCAGTACCAGATGCGCCAACTTGCCAGGCGCGAGGCTCAAGGTGGAGAAGTCGAACTGCGTCCAGACGTCGCCATTTACCAGTACGAAGGGCTCGCTGCCGAGCAGCTCCAGCGCGTTGAAAATACCGCCCCCTGTTTCCAGGGGCTGGTCCTCAGGTGACCAGCGTATTTTCACACCCAGCGCAGCCCCATCGCCAAAATACGCCTCCAGTTGCGCACCCAGCCAGGCGTGGTTGATAACCAAAGTGGTCAAGCCCGCACGCTGCAGCGCTTCCATATGCCACTGAATCAGCGGCTTGCCAGTGACCGGCAACAACGGCTTGGGTGTATGCAGCGTCAAAGGACGCATGCGCTCACCCTTGCCCGCCGCAAGAATCATGGCTTTCACGATGGCAAATCCAGGCTATCGAGCAACCGCTCCAATGGGCCCAGGCGTGAATCGCTGGCGCAGGCTTCACGCAGGTAGGTTACGAAGCGAGACGCATCGGCCAGGTAATGCGGCTTGTGATCCCGATAGGCGATACGGGCAAAAATCCCCAGCACTTTCAGATGGCGCTGAACACCCATCAGCCGCGACTGCCCCAGAAAAGTATCGAACGACGCCGGCACCGCGAGCCCGGCCTCTTTCGCACGCTGCCAGTAAAGGTGCAGGCCCGCCTCCCGTTGCGCCAGCGGCAAGCTGAAAAAGGCATCGGCAAACAGGGAGGTGACGTCATAGCTCAAGGGCCCGTAGAGCGCGTCCTGAAAATCCAGCACACCCGGCTCGCCCGCAGCCGTCATCAGATTGCGCGGCATATAGTCCCGGTGTACAAACACCTGCGGCTCGGCCAGGACGCTGTCCAGCAGCACACGGCAAAGCGCATCCCAGTCCTGGGCCTCCCCTGCGCTAAACTCCCGGTTCAGATGCCGGCCCACGTACCAGTCGGGAAACAACTGCAGCTCGCGGCGTAGAATGGTTTCATCATAGTCGGGCAACACACCGGGGCGGCTGGTCTGCTGCCAGCGAATCAGCGTGGTGATCGCTTCCTTATAGAGACGATCCAGCTCGGCAGCACTGACGCCCTGCTCGATGCTTTGCAAGTAGGTATGGGTGCCCATGTCTTCAAGTAGCAAAAAACCCTGATCCAGGTCGGCCGCGTGGATTGTTGGCGTGCGCGCCCCCGACTCGGCCAGCAGGCCTGCAATACGCACAAAAGAGGTCGAGTCCTCGTTCTCCGGCGGCGCATCCATGACCACCAGGCTGCGCTGACCATCACGCCAGCGAAAATAACGTCTGAAACTCGCATCCGCGCTGGCGGCCGACAATTGCCCATCTCCCACATCGCCCCAGCCGCATGCAGCGTAGGTTTCAGCCAATTGCGAAGGCAACCACGCCTCCAGCTGTGCTTTTCTTGAATCCATCATTTCCATCCCATTCAGACGGACGCTGGCTCTGGCGTCCTACAATGCTTTATTATCTCTTATCTTGCTGATTACTCGCAGCATGCATATTGCATTCTTCTCGCACAAGCGTCGCGCGCACCGACTGGAAGCCCGGAAAACATACATGGCCTACCGCATACCACCGTCCCGCCCTACCTTTCCCATGCTGCTGGTCAGTGGGCTGCTGTTAGCACAACCCCTGAGCAGTTTGGCCAGCAACCAGGTTGAATGTCGCGCCAGCACTGGCGGCGGAGGCTGGGACTGTTCTCCGCTGTCGGCGCCAACGGCATTACCGCCGCGGCCCGCCCAGCCCGTAGAGCGTGCAGTGGAACGAGCACCGACCGCAACGCCAGAAGAGCAGCCGGCCGTGGCCAGCCCCGGCCTACCCAGCACTTCAGGTGACTACAGCGAGCTCGATTGGGTTCCCCGCGCGCAGCTCACGCAGGAGCAACAGGCAGCGATAGCGCCCTATTGCGGTGGCGCCTATATCGAACCTGAGCGCGAAGGCCGCGATAACGAGACGCCCTTCGACCAATTGCCCGTTTCTGCCGCAGCCGATTCCAGTCGTTTTGAGCAGGGCAGTCAGACCGGTACTCTGGAGGGCGATGTGCTGTTGCAGCAGGGTCGCCTGCAAGCCCAGTCGAACAGCGCCAGCTTTGACCAGGCCAACAACCTGATCGTGCTGGACGGCAATGTGCGCCTGCGTGACCAGGGCGTACTGGTGCTGGGCGAGAGCGCACGCATGCAGATCGATACCGGCGAAACCCGCATTGATCAGGTCCGCTATGTGGTGCACGACGCCCGGGCTCGGGGTACTGCCACCAAGCTGATGCGCCGTGATGATGCGGTTATTGTCATGACCGACGGCACCTACACCACCTGCGAGCCCGGTGAAAATACCTGGGCGCTACACAGCAAGGATATCGAGCTGAACCGGGAGGAAGGCTGGGGCGAAGCCAAGCACGTGACCCTGCGCGTCAAGGACGTACCGGTGCTTTACACGCCCTGGATGAACTTCCCGCTGGACGACCGCCGCAAATCAGGCCTGCTGACGCCGAGCCTGTCAAGCAGCACTGATAGCGGCACCGAGCTGACCGTACCCTACTACTTCAATCTTGCACCCAATTACGATGCCACGCTGTACCCAAGAATCATGAGCAAACGCGGCTTGCTGATGGAAGGTGAAGGCCGGCATATGAACGCCCAGAGCCAAACTCAGCTCAATGCCGCTTTCCTGGATGACAGCGAGTTTGGTGATAACCGCTGGATGTATCAGCTACGCCATAACAATGTGCTGGCACCGCGCTGGCGAGTCGATGTCGATTACACCGACATCAGCGATCCTTTCTACTTCCAGAATCTCAACTCCTCACTGGAAGCGCGGCCGGACACCTACGTCAACCAGCGCGCCAGCACCACCTATGCGGGCGACACATGGCGGTTCCTGGCCGCCGTTCACAGCTACGAGCTGGCGGATATCACCTCTATTACGCCCTATAGCCGCCTGCCGCAGCTGAGGCTGGATGGTGCAAATCGCATTGGTGCGACCGGTTTGAGATTCAATTACAACACCGAGTACAGCTACTTTGATCGCAATTTAGGCAGTGGTTTTCTGTCCGGACGCAATGGTATTCAATTCGACGGTGCTGATGCGATTCCTGAACCCGATGAGAGCCTGGTCGGCCTGCAGCGGGCTACCGGCAGCCGTGTAGTAGCTGCTCCGTCAGTCGAGTATCCCATGACCACCAGCTGGGGCTTCCTGACCCCCTCGGTGAAAGCCGTCATGACCCAATATGATCTGAATTTTGATCGCAGAACCGATGGCTTCGATTATGCCGGAGCAGAAACTACCCCTGGCGGTGTGTCGCCTATCGCAAGCCTGGACGGCGGGCTGTATTTCGACCGCGAAACCAACTGGTTCAGCAGAACATTCAGGCAGACGCTGGAGCCTAGAGCCTATTATCTCTATTCACCCTATCGTGATCAGAGTGACCAGCCGCTGTTTGATACCAACGAATTCGCTTTTAGCTACGGCTCACTGTTCCGCGACAATCGTTTCAGCGGCAGTGACCGCATCAGCGATGCCAATCAGTTGACCCTGGGCGCAACGAGCAGAATCCTCGATGAAGCCGGCCGCGAGCGAATTCGCGGCAGCCTGGGCCAGATCTTCTACTTCAGCGACCGCGATGTGGCACTGCTGCCAGATGGCGCCGGGGCCACCACTGATCCGACACAGTCTTCTTCCGCTTACGCGGGCGAGTTCATGTATCAGATGAGCGATGCCTGGCGCTTCAGAAGTGACGTGATCTGGAACCCAGATAACAACGCGGAAGATGCAGGCAGCGCCATATTCAACTACCAACCCGAACCGCGCAAAATCATCAACGCGGGCTACCGCTTCAGGAATAACCTGAATACCTACGATGCCCTGTCGGGGACGTTCAGACGCAATGCCAATGACCGCATTGACCAATCCGATCTGTCAACGATCTGGCCAATCAATAATCAGTGGAGCCTTATCGCCCGCTGGCAGCACGACTTCAGTCGCGACCGAACCCTTGAAGCATTCGGCGGTCTGGAATATGACAGCTGCTGCTTTAAGGTCCGAGTTATCAATCGTTACTGGGTAGACTATGACGAGTACGAGACCGTGACCGATGACACCAGCAACCGCGGCATTTTCTTGCAGATCGTGCTCAAAGGACTGGGTAGCGTCACCGGCAACCGTGTCGAAAGCTTGTTTGATCAAGGCATCCCAGGTTACAGAGAGCGTGAAAACAATGGTTTTTAAGGCAATGGTTTCCAAGTTATCTCCAACTTTGCTCAGCCTGTGCGCAGGCTTGATTTTCAGTGCCGGAGCACATGCTCAGGTGGTGCCCCTGGACCGCGTCGCGGCAATCGTCGACAACGACGTGGTCATGACCAGCCAGCTTAATCAGCGGCTGGACGATCTGCGCCGCCAATTGGCTGAACGAGGCACCCAGTTGCCACCTGATGAAGTACTGCGCGAGCAGGTACTGGATCGCCTGGTGGTAGAAAGTATTCAGTTGCAGATGGGTGAGCGTGCGGGCATCCGCATCGATGACGCGGCTCTGAACCAGACCATGCAACAGTTGGCCCAGCGCAACAATGTGACGCCGGAAGAGTTTCGTGCAGCCCTTGAGCGTGACGGCATCAGTTACAACCAGGCCCGCGAGCAGATTCGCCGCGAGATGATCATCAACCGGGTGCGTCAGCGCCGGGTTGCTGAGCGTATTCAGGTATCGGATCAGGAAGTACGCAACTTCCTCAATTCGGAAATGGGCCGCATTGAAACCGCCACCGAGTACCGGCTGGCGATGATTGTTCTACCGATTTCTGAAACGGCAAGTGCGTCCGAAGTCAGCGAAATCGCCGAGACCGCTAACGAGATTTATCAGGAGCTGCGCGAAGGAGCTGACTTCACCAGCCTTGCCGTCGCCCGCTCGCGTGGTGATACCGCACTGGAAGGTGGCGAGCTCGGCTGGCGCCGCAGCGCCCAGTTGCCTGGTCCGTTTGCCAGCGCTGTCGCCTCACTGGACGTCGATGGTGTCACTCAGCCGCTGCGCTCACCTGCCGGCTTTCACATTCTCAAGCTGCTGGAAACCCGTGGCGGCGACGGTCAGATGGTGGAAGAATTCAACGTCCGCCATATCCTGATCAAGCCCAGCGAGATCCGCACAGAGGGTGAAGCAGCCCAGCTGATTCAACGCATCTATGAACGTATCCAGAATGGTGAGTCCTTCGCCACCCTGGCCAGCGCCTTTTCGGAAGACCCGGGCTCCGCCCTCAATGGTGGGTCGCTGAACTGGGTGATGCCCGACAGCATGGTGCCGGAATTCCGTGAAGTCATGACCAGTATCAGCCCTGACACGGTTTCCACCCCGTTCCAGTCCGAGTTCGGCTGGCACATTCTTGAGGTGCAGGGCACACGCAACGTGGACATGACCTCCGAAATGCGCGAGCAGCAGGCGATCAACCTGATCCAGAACCGCAAGTACGAGCAGGAACTGCAAACCTGGTTGCTGGAGATTCGCGACGAAGCCTATGTCGAGATCAAGATATAGTGCCCTGCAGAGCCATAGCCCTGACCGCCGGCGAGCCGGCGGGCATAGGGCCTGATTTATGTCTCATGCTGGCAGCTCAACCCTGCCAGCACCAACGTGTAGTGATTGCCGACCCTGAGCTGCTTGCCGAACGCGCCCGCCTGCTGGGGTTGCCAGTGCAACTCACCCCATATGATCCCGCTGTGCCCCCCTCGCCTCAGGCCGCTGGCCAGCTTAGTGTGCTGCCGGTCAAGCTGGCTGAAGCTTGCGTGCCCGGCTTGCTGAATCCCGCCAACGCTCATTACGTGCTGGAAACATTGCGTCAGGCAGGCCGCGGCTGTGAGCAACAGCACTTTGCCGCAGTGGTCACAGCGCCGGTGCACAAGGGCGTGATCAATGATGCCGGCGTCAGTTTTTCCGGCCACACGGAGTTTTTTGCCGAACTGACCGGCACCCCTCTGGTGGTGATGATGCTGGCGTGCCCTGGCCTACGGGTGGCCTTGGTGACCACACATCTGCCGCTGCGGGCGGTAGCCGATGCGATCACTCGGCCTGTGCTTGAACAGGTCATCCGCATCCTGCATCAGGATCTGCAGAATAAGTTCGGCATTCCCGCGCCGCGGATACTGGTGTGCGGCCTCAACCCGCACGCCGGTGAGGGCGGCCATATGGGTACCGAGGAGATCGATACGATTGTTCCCGTGCTGGACAGGCTGCGCAGCGAAGGCATGACCCTTCAAGGCCCACTACCCGCCGACACGCTCTTCACCCCCAAACATCTCGACCAGGCCGATGCCGTGTTGGCCATGTACCATGATCAGGGCCTCCCAGTGCTCAAGCACATGGGTTTTGGCAATGCGGTCAATATCACCCTGGGCCTGCCCATTATTCGCACCTCGGTTGACCATGGCACCGCCCTGGACCTGGCCGGCAGCGGCAAGGCCGATGTCGGCAGTCTGCGAGTCGCGCTGGAAACCGCCATCAGCATGATCGACGCTACGGAGTCAGTATGAATCAGTTCGCCCCCCACCGGGCCCGCAAGCGTTTTGGCCAGAACTTCCTGCACGACGCCGGCGTTATCAATCGCATCCTGCGCGCCGTCAGCCCCCGCGAAGGCCAGCGCGTGGTCGAAATCGGACCAGGCCAGGGTGCTATCACTGAAGGCTTGTTATCCAGCGGTGCCCAGTTGGATGTTGTCGAGCTGGACCACGACCTGCACCCGCTACTGATCGCGCGCTTTGGCGCCAGCCCGCAATTCACGCTGCACAAGGGTGACGCTCTGAAGTTCGATTTCAGCGCACTGGCCGACGCTGGAGAAAAGCTGCGCATTGTCGGCAATCTGCCGTACAACATCTCCACACCGCTGATGTTTCACCTGATCGCCCAGTCCCACTGTGTGGCCGATATGCACTTTATGCTGCAGAAGGAAGTAGTGCAGCGCCTGGCTGCGGGCGCAGGGATGAATCACTACGGTCGGCTGGGCATCATGGTGCAGTATCACTGCCAGGTAGAGCATCTGTTTGACGTTGGCTCGGGCGCTTTCAGCCCCGCGCCCAAGGTTGACTCCGCCATCGTCCGCCTGACGCCCCACGCCCAGCTCCCGCACCCGGCTGACGATGTCAGCATGCTCGAACAGGTGGTACGTGAGGCTTTCAATCAGCGGCGCAAGACGCTGCGTAATACGCTCAAGTCATTGCTGGATGCCGAGAGCATCGAGGCTGAAGGCATTGATCCCACATTGCGCCCCGAACAGGTTGATCTCGCCGGCTTTGTCCGCCTGGCCAACCGCCTGGCCCGAGACAGGACTACCCCATGAACATGCCCGTCACCTATGCGATCGAGGTCAAGGTTCAAAGCCGCTATCTGCAGGAGCAATCGGACCCCAGTGCCGGTCGCTACGCGTTTGCCTATACCATTCGTATTGAAAATACCGGCGCAGTTGCCGCCCAGTTGCTTGACCGCCATTGGAAAATCATTGATGGCAACGGCACGCTGAAAGAGGTCAAAGGACCCGGGGTGGTAGGCGAACAACCGCTGATCGAGCCTGGAGCGGCCTTTACCTATTCCAGCGGCTGCCTGCTGGAAACACCGGTCGGCACCATGGAGGGCAGTTACAGTATGCGTGCCACTGATGGCCACAGCTTTAGCGCGCCGGTAGCGCTGTTCCGCTTGGCCAAACCCAACGCACTGAATTGATTTGATATGACTACTTACGCCGTTGGCGACATTCAAGGCTGCCTGAAGCCGCTTAAATGCCTGCTCGACGAGGTCGGCTTCAATCCTTCCCGCGACGTACTCTGGTCAGTGGGCGATCTGGTCAACCGCGGGCCGGACTCCCTCGATACCTTGCGCTTTATCGATAGCCTGGGCAACGCCTGCATTGCCGTACTGGGCAACCATGACCTGCACTTGCTGGCCGTCAGTCGCGACGCTTCGCGATTGCGCAAGTCCGATACCCTGCTGCCGATTCTCAAGGCCGATGACTGTGATCAGCTATTGAGCAACTTGCGTCAGCGTCCATTGGCTCACTGGGACGCGCGCCTGGGCATCCTGATGACCCACGCGGGGCTGCCGCCTATCTGGAGTATCAAGCAGACGCGCAAACGCGCGGCAGAGGTCCAAGAAGTGCTGCGCTGTGATGAACGGCTACCGCTATTTCTCGATGAGATGTACGGTAACGAACCGGACCGCTGGAAGCCCTCGCTGACCGGCATTGCCCGCCTGCGCTGCATTACCAATTATCTGACGCGCATGCGCTTCTGCAAGCAGGATGGCACCCTGGACCTGAAATCCAAGGAAGGCGTCGGCACCGCGCCCAAGGGCTATGCTCCGTGGTTTACCTATCCTCGCCGTGATCCGGATGCGCAGGTGGTGTTTGGCCACTGGGCGGCATTGGGAGCAACAACAGGTGTAGCGGGCATACACGCACTGGACAGCGGTTGCGTGTGGGGCCAGAGCATGACGCTGATGAATCTTGAGACCGGTGAGCGGCATCAATGCCAATGTGGAGATATGACATGAGTGATTTTCAACGCATAGCCCCAGAGCAGGCACGCGAACTGGTCACGCAAGGTGCAGCACTGGTCGATATCCGCGACCCGCAAAGCTATGAGCAGGCGCATATTACCGATGCGGTACGGCTGGATAACGACAGCCTTCAAGGCTACGTCGATAACGCTGACAAGCAGGCCCCGTTGATCGTCTGCTGCTATCACGGCAATTCCAGCCAACCCGCCGCGGCCTACCTGGCCAGCCTGGGTTTTGATCAGGTGTACAGCCTGGACGGTGGATTCGAGCTGTGGCGCCAGCTGTTCCCTGATCGCGTCGTCAGCCACTGACAATTCACTGACAAATACCCGGCAATAGTATTTTCTCCGGTTTTTTTTCAGAACCCTTGTGCCAGGCGGGGTGAAACGTTCTATTCTGTAGACGAGGCATTCATTACATGAAAGCCGGTCTGCCGGCTTCCGATAAAACGGGAGCCTGCCGGGCCCCGCCGGGCAGCCACCATGCCCGCCGGATGGCTCGACAGACTCCCCGACCATGCCTGTGCGCGTTGGTACTGGGGGATTTTTGCATCAAGGATATGCTGTCGCCCTTTAACGGCCGTCAGGCTGGCCTATGGCCGGAAGTCACAGACCTCATTCAGGTAACAGCGAGGTCAGTCATGAGCATATTCAGTCATTTCCAGAACCGCTTCGAAACCACCCGGCAGGAAGAGTACAGCCTGCAGGAGTATCTTGACCTCTGCAAAGCCGATCCCCTGACCTACGCGACCGGAGCCGAACGCCTGCTGCGCGCCATCGGTGAGCCTGAGCTGGTCGATACTTCCATGGACCCGCGGCTTTCGCGGATCTTTTCCAACAAGATGATCAAGCGCTACCCCGCCTTTGCCGACTTCCATGGCATGGAAGACGCGATCGAGCATATCGTGTCCTTCTTCCGCCATGCAGCCCAGGGTCTGGAAGAACGCAAACAGATCCTTTACCTGCTGGGCCCGGTGGGCGGTGGTAAATCCTCGCTGGCAGAGAAACTCAAGGCACTGATGCAGCAGGTGCCCTTCTACGCCATCAAGGATTCGCCGGTATTTGAGTCTCCCCTCGGCCTGTTCAGCCCCGAGGAAGACGGCGCCATCCTTGAAGAGGATTACGGCATCCCGCGCCGCTATATCAACAGCATCATGTCGCCCTGGGCGGTCAAACGCCTGCACGAGTTCAACGGTGATATCAGCCAGTTCAGGGTAGTGAAACTCTACCCCTCGATTCTCCAGCAGATCGCTATCGCCAAGACCGAACCGGGCGATGAGAACAATCAGGATATCTCTGCGCTGGTGGGTAAAGTGGACATTCGCAAGCTGGAGGAATTTCCGCAGAACGACCCCGATGCCTACAGCTATTCTGGCGCACTGTGCCGCGCCAACCAGGGGCTGATGGAATTCGTCGAGATGTTCAAGGCGCCGATCAAGGTGCTGCACCCACTGCTGACCGCGACCCAGGAAGGTAATTACAACAGTACTGAAGGCCTGGGCGCGATCCCGTTCAACGGCGTGATACTGGCGCACTCCAACGAATCCGAGTGGCACACCTTCCGCAACAACAAGAACAACGAGGCCTTCATCGACCGTATCTACATCGTCAAGGTGCCCTATTGCCTGCGCGTCAGCGACGAGATCCAGATCTACCAGAAACTGCTGACCACCAGTTCCCTGGCACATGCCCATTGCGCCCCGGATACGCTGAAGATGCTGGCGCAGTTTACTGTGCTGTCGCGCCTCAAGGAGCCGGACAATTCCAACGTCTATTCCAAGATGCGCATCTACGATGGCGAGAACCTCAAGGACACCGACCCCAAGGCCAAGTCCATCCAGGAATATCGTGACAGTGCCGGCGTCGATGAAGGCATGAATGGTCTCTCGACCCGTTTCGCCTTCAAGATTCTGTCCAAGGTCTTCAACTACGATAACAGCGAGGTGGCCGCCAACCCGGTGCACCTGCTCTATGTGCTTGAGCAGCAGATCGAGCAGGAGCAGTTTGCTACCGAAGTAAGCGAACGCTATCTGCGTTTTATCAAGGAGTATCTGGCACCCCGCTATGTCGACTTTATCGGCAAGGAAATCCAGACCGCGTACCTGGAATCCTATAGCGAATACGGGCAAAATATCTTTGATCGCTACGTGATGTACGCCGACTTCTGGATTCAGGATCAGGAGTACCGCGACCCGGACACCGGCGAGATCCTCAATCGCGTAGCCCTCAACGAGGAGTTGGAAAAGATCGAAAAACCTGCTGGCATCAGCAACCCCAAGGACTTCCGTAACGAAATCGTCAATTTCATGTTGCGCGCCCGCGCGCAGAACAATGGCAGAAATCCCTCGTGGCTCTCCTACGAAAAGCTGCGCATGGTCATCGAGAAGAAGATGTTCTCCAACACCGAAGATCTACTCCCGGTGATCAGCTTCAACGCCAAGGCCTCGAAGGAGGACCAGAAGAAACACGGCGACTTCGTCAGCCGCATGGTGGAACGCGGTTATACGGAAAAGCAGGTGCGTCTGCTCTCGGAATGGTATCTGCGCGTGCGTAAGGCCCAGTAGCGTCAGCGCCTCTGCTGGGCAGCCTCGAGCGGCAGGCGAGGCACTACCAGAGGCGGCAAACGCTAGACTTTGATTCACCACGGCCAGCTTCAAGCTTGGAGTTTAACGCTTGCAGCTGGCCCCGGAGGGGCCTATGAGCTACGTTATCGACCGCCGTCTGAACGGCAAGAACAAGAGCACGGTAAACCGGCAACGGTTCCTGCGACGATACAAGACGCACATCAAGAAAGCCGTGGAGGACGCGGTTGGCCGGCGATCCATTACCGACATCGACGGCGGTGAGCAGATCAGCATACCCGGCCGGGATATCGACGAGCCGATATTCCACCATGGCAAGGGCGGGCGCAAAACCGGGGTACACCCTGGCAATCGGGAATTCAGTAGCGGTGACCGGATCCCGCGCCCCGACGGGGGTGGCGGCGGCCAGGGCGGCAGCCAGGCGGGTGATAGCGGCGAAGGCATGGACGAATTCGTTTTTCAGATTACCCAGGATGAATTCCTTGAGCTCATGTTCGAGGATTTGGCCCTGCCCAACCTGGTCAAACGCCACCTGACCGGCACCGACACCTTCAAGCCGGTGCGCGCGGGCATCAGCCAGCAAGGCAATCCCTCACGGATCAATATCGTACGCTCGATGCGCGCCTCGCACGCACGCCGTATCGCGCTCAGCGGCAGCAGCCGCAAAAGGCTGCGCGAAGCCACCAAAGAGCTGGAGTTGCTGCGTCAGCAGCAGCCGGACAACCTGAGCGACCAGAAAGCGCTGCAGGAAGAAATTGACCGGCTGCAGAAACACATAGATCGCATTCCCTTTCTGGATACCTTTGACCTGCGCTACAACCTGATTACCAAGCAGCCCAACCCCAGCTCCAAGGCGGTGATGTTCTGCTTGATGGACGTCTCCGGCTCGATGACTCAGGCTACCAAGGATCTGGCCAAACGTTTTTATATTCTGCTGTATCTGTTTCTGCGGCGTAACTACGAACGGATCGAGGTGGTGTTCATCCGCCATCACACCAGTGCCAAGGAGGTCGACGAAGAGGAGTTTTTCTACTCCCGCGAAACCGGCGGCACCATCGTATCCAGTGCGTTGCGGCTGATGCAGCAGATCGTCGAAGAACGCTACGCCCCCAGTGAATGGAACATCTATTGCGCCCAGGCTTCCGATGGCGACAACTGGAACGATGACTCGCCAATCTGCCGTGAATTGCTGATCAAGCAGATCATGCCGGCGATGCAGTACTACTGCTACGTAGAGATCACCCCGCGCGAGCATCAGGCGCTCTGGTACGAATACGAGCAGGTAAGCGAGGTGTTTTCCGACAGTTTCGCCCAGCAGCAGATTGTCGGCGCCGGTGACATCTACCCGGTATTCCGCAAGCTGTTTCAGAAGAGGATGGCCACATGACCCGGCAACCCATCTCCACCGGTTCGGAATGGACCTTCGAGCTGATCCGCGAATACGACCAGGAAATCGGCCGTATTGCCCGTGATGTATACGGGCTGGATACCTATCCCAATCAGATTGAGGTCATCACTGCCGAGCAGATGATGGACGCCTATGCCTCAGTGGGCATGCCGCTGGGTTATCACCACTGGTCCTACGGCAAGCATTTTCTGCATACCGAGAAGAACTACAAGCGCGGTCAGATGGGCCTGGCCTACGAGATCGTGATCAATTCCGATCCGTGCATTGCCTATCTGATGGAAGAGAACACCATGACCATGCAGGCCCTGGTGATTGCGCATGCCTGCTATGGCCACAACTCTTTTTTCAAGGGCAATTACCTGTTCCGTAGCTGGACCGACGCCAGCGCGATCATCGACTATCTGGTGTTTGCCAAGCAATACATCAACGAATGCGAGGATCGCCACGGCATAGACGCGGTAGAGGACATTCTCGACTCCTGTCATGCGCTGATGAATTATGGCGTTGACCGCTACAAGCGACCCTACCCGATCTCCGCAGAGGAGGAGCGGCTGCGTCAACAGGAGCGCGAAGAGCATTTGCAGCGCCAGGTCAACGACCTGTGGCGCACCATCCCCGTCAGCGCCAGCACGCGGGAGAAGATGGCGCGCGAACCGCGCTACCCCACTGAATCCCAGGAAAACCTGCTGTACTTCATCGAAAAGAACGCGCCACTGCTCGAGCCCTGGCAGCGCGAGGTGGTGCGCATCGTGCGCAAGGTCGCGCAGTATTTCTATCCGCAGCGCCAGACGCAGGTCATGAATGAAGGCTGGGCAACCTTCTGGCATTACACCCTGCTCAATCACCTGTATGACGAAGGCAAGGTGACCGAGGGCTTCATGATCGAGTTCCTGCAGTCGCATACCAGCGTCGTCTACCAGCCACCCTTTGACAGCCAGTGGTACAGCGGCATCAACCCCTACGCCCTGGGCTTCGCGATGATGCAGGACATCCGCCGTATCTGTGAACAGCCTACCGAGGAAGACCGCCGCTGGTTCCCCGACATTGCCGGGACAGACTGGTTGGAAACGCTGAAATTCGCGATGCGCACCTTCAAGGACGAGAGCTTCATCCTGCAATACCTGTCGCCCAAGGTCATCCGCGACATGAAGCTCTTCGCTATTGCCGACGATGAACGCGATGATCACCTGGAAGTGGCGGCTATCCACGACGATAGCGGCTACCGCGCGGTACGCCAGCACCTTGCTGCGCAATACAATCTGGGTAATCGCGAGCCGAACATTCAGGTATGGGAAGTAGACCGGCGCGGCGACCGCTCCTTGACCCTGCATCACCAACGCCACGACGGCAAACCGCTAGGCGAGTCGACCGGCGACATGCTCAAGCACCTGCACCGCCTTTGGGGCTTTGATATTCATCTGCACAGCCTGGACGGCGACCAGATGATGACGCAGATGCACATCCCGCCCAGACCGGAAAATTCGACCGACAAGTTGCCCCGCTTCGATCTGAATATTCCGCCGATTTGAACCGGCGCGAGGTACAGGCTTGCAGTTTTCAGCTTGAAGCTTGAAGCTTGAAGCTGAAAACTGGTTCGAGACCCTGGACGCAATGGCATCTACCTATTCCACCTATCTGGTTGGCGGCGCAGTGCGCGACCAACTGCTTGGCCACCCTTTCAGTGATTATGACTGGGTGGTTGTCGGCGCGACGCCGGAGACCATGCTCGAAGCCGGCTTCCGGCCGGTCGGCCAGGACTTCCCAGTATTTCTGCACCCCAAAACCGGGGAGGAATATGCCCTCGCCCGCACCGAACGCAAGAGCGGGCAAGGCTATGGCGGCTTCACTTTTCACACCAGCCCCGATGTGACCCTGGAGCAGGACCTGATCCGCCGCGACCTGACAATCAATGCGATGGCCATGGACGCCGACTGCCACCTGATAGACCCCTACGGCGGCCAGAGAGATCTTGCCGCGCGGCTGTTGCGCCACGTATCGCCAGCTTTTGTCGAAGACCCGATGCGCGTACTGCGGGTGGCGCGTTACGCGGCGCGCTATCACCGCATGGGCTTCAGCGTCGCCCCGGAAACCATGGCTTTGATGCGCGAACTGGCCGAGTCTGGAGAGCTACAGGCGTTGACCGCCGAACGCAGCTGGAAGGAAATCAGCCGCGCCTTGATGGAACCCAACCCCGAAATTTTCATTCGTGTACTGCACGATTGTGGCGCGCTGGCGGAGCTTTTGCCCGAGGTCGAGCGGCTGTTTGGCGTGCCGCAACCCAAGGCGCACCATCCGGAAGTGGACACCGGCGAGCATCTGCTGCTGGTTCTCCAGCAGGCCGCGCGGATGGATCTGCCTTTGCCCGCGCGCTGGGCCTGCCTGTTGCATGATCTGGGCAAGGGGCTGACCGACCCGGCACATTGGCCCAAGCACCATGGCCATGAAACCAAGGGCCTGGCCGCCGTCAAAGCGGTCAACCAACGCTGCAAGGCACCCAGGGACTGCCAGGAGTTGGCACTGCTGACCTGCGAGTATCACACCCATTGCCACCGCGCGCTGGAGCTCAAACCTGCAACGTTGATCAAGCTGTTCAAGAGCTTCGACATCTATCGCCGGCCGGAGCGCTTTGAGCAATTTCTAGGCGCCTGCGAAGCCGATGCCCGAGGGCGTACCGGGCTGGAAAGTGAGCCCTATCCGCAAGCCGAATACCTGCGCGCTGCTGCCGAGAGGGCGCGCCGCGTCAGCGTTGAATCCTTGTTGGCTCTGGGCCTTGAGGGCGCAGCAATGGGGAGGGCGCTTGAGCTTGAGAGGACCAACGCGGTAGCGGCTTACAAAGCGGAGTTTCGGCCGGGCTGATGCGCCACCTTAAGCCCGTTCGCGGCCAGGCGGCCGCTCCCACCAGATAGGCTCTAACGCCCTATTGCGTGGCCAACATCCGGTAGGAGCGGCCGCCTGGCCGCGAATGCTGCCCAGCGCAACACAGACGTCGCGAGCAACCCATCAACCGCCGAAAGTCGATCGCAACGCATGCGCCTCAATCAATTCGATCGGGGTCAAGGCTCTGCCACGCCAGTCAAAGGCAACCGGCCACAATGCCTGATCGCCCTGCCATCCAGCCCATAGCTCAGCAAGGGTCCTACCGCTGCCGGGCAACAGCGCACGCGGCGCCAACTGCGCCAGCGGCCAGAGCACAAAGGCATTGCGCAGCACCTCCGGGCGCGGCAGGGTCAGCCCCTGATGCATCCCGGCCAGATCACCGTAGGTGAGAATGTCGATGTCCAGGGTAATACGGCCCGGCGACGGCGAATCTCGACGGCCGCAGGCGGCTTCGATGGCCTTGAGACCAGCCTGCAGATCCACCAGCGGCAGGTGCGTCTCGGCGCCCACCACCATATTCAGGAAACGCCGGCCCAGCACCCCTACAGCATCACTCTCGAACACCGGTGAGACATCCAGCGGCCCAAGCAACTGCTCAAGCGCATCCAGCCCCCGCCCTAGGTGCTGTTCCCGCTCGGTATTGGTGCCAACCCCCAGAAACACCATGGTCATGCGGGACGCGCCCCGCGTTCGATCAGCACGCCCACGCCGCCAGCGGCCTGGGCTACCGCACCCGGCTTGGTCACCCGCAGGCGCAACCAGGGCACCGAGAACTCCTGCATGACTAACGCCGCTACATGTTCAGCCAACGCCTCGACCAGCAGGAACTGACTTGCCGCTACATACTCCAGCACCCGCGTACTGACCGCTGCATAATCCAGCGTCGCAGCAAGATCGTCGCCCGCAGCTGCAGCGCTGATATCCCAGCCCATGTCCAGATCCAGCACCAGGGGCTGCAGGATGCGGCGCTCCCAGTCATAGACGCCAATCACGGCCTCTACTGCCAAGCCTTTGATAAATACCTGATCCACACAGGACTCCATTAATTGATATACGCAGGCTGAATACACGCAGGCCGAAAATCAGCCGGTCGACTACAATCGAGTTTTGACCACGGCCAACGCCATGTCCAATTCGTTCATGCTGCACATCTGCATCGCCTACCTGCTGGGCTCGGTATCCTTTGCCGTGCTGATCAGCCAGCTACGGCGCCTGCCCGACCCACGCAGCATGGGCTCAGGCAACCCAGGCGCCAGCAATATGTTGCGCCTGGGCGGCAAACCCCTGGCCCTGGCAACCCTGCTCGGTGATCTGGGCAAAGGCGCGCTGGCGGTTTGGCTGGCCCAGCGTGCCGGCCTGTCGCCTGCAGCGCAAAGCTGGGTCGCGCTGGCCGCTATCACTGGCCACATACTGCCCATCTTTCACCGTCTGCGCGGCGGCAAGGGCGTTGCCACCGCTGCGGGTGCCCTGCTGATCCTGTCCTGGCCGGCGGCGCTACTGACGTCGATAATCTGGCTCGCGACCTTTGCCGCACTGCGCATAGCCTCGGTAGCCTCGATCATCGCCTGCCTATGCCTGATTCCATGGCTAGCCTGGCAACGGCCAGAGCTGCTGCTCGCATGCAGCATCATGGTACTGCTGATCCTGCTGCGCCACCGTCTGAATATAGGCCGGCTATTGACCGGTAGCGAAAATCATTTCAAGAACTAGCGCCATGTTCAGTTAATCGGCGGCAATTCTTCCATCGGCCAACGCGCGCGCGTCTCGATACCTGACTGGTCATGCTGACCGGCCATCAGGCGCTGACAGCCCGCATAGGCGATCATCGCGCCGTTATCAGTACAGAACTCCGGGCGGGCGTAGAAGAGCTCACCCTTGAGCCCCGTGGCCATCGCGCCCAAAGAGCGACGCAGATGCTGATTGGCGCTGACGCCCCCGGCGATCACCAGCCGGTTCAGCCCGCAGGCCTTGAGCGCGCGTTTGCATTTGATGGTCAAGGTCTCTACCACCGCTTGCTCAAAGGCCAGAGCGACATCGCAGCGTGTCTGCTCGCCCGCATCGCCGTTGGCGACGCATTGTTGCCAGGCATTCAAGGTCGCAGTCTTCAAGCCGCTGAAGCTGAAGTCCAGTCCGGGCCTGTCGGTCATTGGCCGTGGAAACACAAAACGACCGGGGGTGCCAGAGGCTGCCAAACGGGCAATCTCGGGGCCACCCGGATAGGGCAGCCCCATCAGCTTGGCAGTCTTGTCGAAGGCTTCGCCGGCGGCATCATCCAGCGACTCGCCAAGCAATTGATACTGGCCAATGCCATCCACACGTACCAGTTGGGTATGACCGCCAGACACCAGTAGCGCGACAAAGGGAAAAGCGGGCGGGGACGCCTCCAGCATCGGGGCCAGCAGATGCCCCTCCATATGATGCACGCCGAGCGCCGGCACGCCCCAGGCAAAGGCCAGCGCGCGGGCACACGCGCCGCCAACCAGCAATGCACCCACCAGTCCGGGGCCTGCGGTATACACCACCCCATCCACGTCGCCTTCGGCAACACCGGCACTGGCGAAGACTTCGCGCATCAACGGCACCAGCCTTTTGACGTGGTCGCGCGAGGCCAGCTCAGGCACGACCCCGCCGTACACCCGATGCAAGTCAATCTGGCTGAATAACGCATCTGCCAGCAGGCCGCGCTCGCTGTCATAGAGAGCTATGCCGGTTTCATCACAGGAGGTTTCAATACCTAGAACGCGCATAATTAAGGTCGTTTGCCGATGGACATCAGGAAAGTGGGCCTGCATGATAATCGCCCCCTGGCCGTCAGACCAGACTTTCCGGGTCGCGCCTTTAGTTAATGCAGGGGATTTTAGCGCTGTCATCGAATCTTGTTTTGCATTTCCCGAATGAAGGCGGTAACATCCGCTCCCCTTAGAAATGCAATCGCCCACGGCCTTGGCCGAGGGTTATGACCCACAGCAAATTGTCAGAAAGGTACGAAATGCCTGCCGTCAAACTTAAAGAGAACGAACCCTTCGACGTCGCACTGCGCCGCTTCAAGCGCTCCTGCGAAAAAGCTGGTGTGCTGGCTGAAGTTCGCCGCCGCGAGTTTTACGAGAAGCCCACTACCGAGCGCAAGCGCAAGGCTGCTGCTGCAGTCAAGCGTCACGCCAAGAAACTGCAGCGCGAACAGCGTCGTCACGTACGCCTGTACTAAGTTGCAGTCTGTGCTTTAGTTTGTCTGTTTGCGAGTCCGAGCGGACTCGCCGGGTCTGCACCGCAAGGCTGTGATCCACACAGATAGACGCTGCCAAGCTATACGCATTTTTCCGGCCTTCCAATTACGGAACTGGCTGGATTTTTGTGCTTGGCTGACGGCCATTGGCTGCTATAGTGTTTCGCACATTCTGACAGGGTCCAGGCTGATAGCCAGGCAACCCGGATGGACACGCATGAACGCTGCGCGGCATTTCCTGCGGCCATTATCGACATCGCAAGGCAGTTCCGATGGCAGGCTTGATCCCCCAAGGCTTTATTGACGACCTCCTCGGCCGTACCGATATCGTTGAGGTGGTCGGCTCACGCCTGAAACTGAAGAAAACCGGGAAAAATTTCTCGGCCCTGTGCCCATTCCATAACGAAAAATCACCCTCTTTCAGCGTCAGCCCGGACAAACAGTTCTATTATTGCTTTGGCTGTGGCGCCGGCGGTAACGCGCTGAGCTTCGTGATGGACTTCGAGCGCTTGGACTTCCCCCAGGCAGTGGAAGATCTGGCGCGTCAGGCCGGCGTTGATGTACCCCGTGAAGAACAGCGCCCAGGCTCGCAGCGCGAGCCCCGCGCGCCCCGCCAGGACAGCCCGCTTTATGCCTTGCTCGAACAGGCCGCCGCCTACTATCGCCAGCAACTGCGCCACCATGCGCAGAAACGGCGGGCAGTTGACTACCTGAAGCAACGCGGCCTCACCGGCCAGATCGCCAAGCGCTACGACATCGGCTTCGCTCCGCCCGGCTGGGACAACTTGATGGGCCACCTGAGCAAGGACAGTACCGAGGTCAAGGCGCTGATCGAGGCCGGTCTGGTGGTCGAGAACCCGGACAGCGGCAAACGCTACGACCGCTTTCGCGACCGGATCATCTTCCCGATCCGCGACAGCCGCGGCCGAACGCTCGGCTTTGGCGGCCGAGTCCTGGGTGACGACAAGCCCAAGTACCTGAACTCCCCGGAAACCCCGGTCTACCACAAGGGCCGCGAGCTCTACGGCCTGTTCGAGGCGCGCCAGCAAAACCGTCAGCTGGACGATGTGCTGGTCGTCGAAGGCTATATGGACGTTATCGCCCTTGCCCAGCACGGCGTGACCAACGCGGTGGCCACACTGGGCACCGCTACCAGCGAGGAACATCTCAAGCGCCTGTTTCGCATCGTCAACACCGTGGTGTTCTGCTTTGATGGCGACAAGGCCGGGCGCCAAGCCGCGTGGCGGGCGCTGAACGCCTGCCTGCCCGTACTCGAAGACGGTCGCCATGTGCGCTTCATGTTCCTGCCCGAAGGTCAGGATCCAGACACCCTGATCCGCAGCGAAGGCCAGGACGCGTTCCGTGCCCGCATGGCCCAGCAAGCCCAGGCACTGACCGATTACCTGTTTCGCCACCTGTCCGAGGAAGCCAACCCGAACACGCTGGAAGGCAAGGCCCATCTGGCCACCCTGGCGCTGCCGCTGATTGAACAAATCCCCGGCAGCATGCTCAAACGGTTATTGCGTCAGTCGCTGGAAAAGCTGACAGGCATGGACCTCGACAGCCTGCCGCCGCCGCCTCCACCACCGCCCGCCTCGGCAGACGATTACGCTGATTATCAGGACGTGGAGCCCGAGGGCTGGGCCGGCAGCCAGGATTTTCAGCCCCGCCGCGCACCCCAGCGCAGCAGCAAGCCGCGTAAAGCGGAGCGAGCCGGCGTTGAAAACCCACTACTGAACGCCGCGCGCACCTTGCTGCACCATCCGCAACTGGCCGGCCTGGTGACCGAAGCCAACCAGTTTGCTGCCGAGGAAGGCGAGCAGGCGCAATTGTTGGTCGGCCTGATTGAAGCGCTGCAGAAAACACCTACACTCAGTACCGTGCAACTGCTGGCGCGCTGGCATGGCACCGAGATGGGCGAGCAGCTCAGCCAACTGGCTGAAAAGGAATGGTTGTTGAATATTCCCGATGCAAACCTTGAACAACAGTTTTTCGACACCATTAACAGTCTTGTAGCACGCCAAACCGAACGACGTATCGAGCAGCTCCTCGACAAATCAGCGCATACGCCGCTGACCACAGAGGAAAAGCAACAACTGCGCGAGCTCCTGCACCGGCGCCCAGCGCACGCTTCAGATCAATAATCAGACAAGCTACAGACTACCCAACTGGCTTTACGGCCTGAAATCAGGGTATAATCCGCAGCTTACTTTTTTGTATACCAAGGCATCCAAAGGGTTGTTATGTCCGGAAAAGCGCAACAGCAATCCCGTCTGAAAGAGCTTATTGCCCGCGGTCGCGAGCAAGGCTATCTGACGTATGCGGAAGTCAACGACCATCTCCCGGAAGACATTTCCGATCCGGAGCAGGTTGAAGACATCATCCGCATGATCAACGACATGGGGATCACCGTCTTCGAGACGGCGCCCGATGCCGATGCCCTGCTCCTGGCAGACAACGATGCCGACGAAGCCGCTGCTGAAGAAGCCGCAGCCGCGCTTGCCGCCGTTGAAAGCGATATCGGTCGCACCACCGACCCCGTACGCATGTACATGCGTGAAATGGGTACGGTCGAACTGCTGACCCGCGAAGGCGAAATCGAAATTGCCAAGCGCATTGAAGAAGGCATCCGTGAAGTCATGGCGGCCATCTCGATGTTCCCTGGCACGGTCGATGGCATTCTTGCTGACTACCATCGCATCGTCGAAGAAAGTGGTCGTCTGTCCGACATCTTCAGCGGTTACATCGACCCTGATGATGACGGCCTGTCCGGTGGCGCTCCAGCGGTAGAGGAAGCCCCCGCCGAAGCCAAGACCGACGACAAGGACGAGAAAGACGAAGAGGATGACAGCGACGACGACGCCGAAGAAGAAGGCGACGGCGGACCTGATCCGGAAGTCGCTCGCCTGCGCTTTACCGCCATCTCCGACCAGTTGGCCAAGACCAAGAAAGCGCTGAAAAAGCATGGTCGCGGCAGCAAGCAAGCCACGACCGAGCTGGAAGAGCTGGCATTGCTGTTCATGCCCATCAAGCTGATTCCAAAGCAGTATGAAGCACTGGTGCAGCGTGTACGAGGTGCCCAGGACCAGATCCGCGCCCAGGAACGCGCCATCATGCAGCTGTGCGTGCGTGACGTTCGCATGCCCCGCGCTGACTTCCTGCGTGGCTTCCCCGGCAACGAAGTCAATACCGAATGGGTAGATAGCCTGCTGGCCGACAAGCCGCGCTACGCTGAAGCCCTGGAAGAACGCAAGGCGGATATCATCCGTGCGCAGAAGAAGCTTGCTGGGCTGGCCCAGGAAGCCGAGCTGACCATTTCCGAAGTCAAGGACATCAACCGTCGCATGTCGATTGGTGAAGCCCGTGCCCGTCGTGCCAAGAAGGAAATGGTAGAAGCCAACCTGCGTCTGGTGATCTCGATTGCCAAGAAGTACACCAACCGTGGCTTGCAGTTCCTCGACCTGATTCAGGAAGGCAACATCGGCCTGATGAAGGCTGTCGACAAGTTCGAATACCGTCGCGGCTACAAGTTCTCGACCTACGCCACCTGGTGGATTCGTCAGGCGATTACCCGTTCGATCGCCGATCAGGCGCGCACCATCCGTATTCCGGTGCACATGATCGAGACAATCAACAAGCTCAACCGTATCTCGCGGCAGATGCTGCAGGAAATGGGTCGCGAGCCGACACCGGAAGAACTGGGCGAGCGCATGGAAATGCCCGAGGACAAGATCCGCAAGGTATTGAAGATCGCCAAAGAGCCGATCTCCATGGAAACCCCGATCGGTGATGACGAAGACTCGCACCTGGGCGACTTCATCGAGGACTCGACCATGGAATCGCCGATTGATTCGGCCACCGTGGAAAGCCTCAAGGAAGCTACTCGCGAAGTGCTCTCCGGCCTCACCGCTCGGGAAGCCAAAGTCCTGCGTATGCGTTTCGGTATCGATATGAATACCGACCACACGCTGGAAGAAGTCGGCAAGCAGTTCGACGTAACCCGTGAGCGGATTCGTCAGATCGAAGCCAAGGCGCTGCGCAAGCTACGCCACCCGACGCGCAGCGATCACCTGCGCAGCTTCCTCGACGAGTAAGCGGTTGCAGTAAACGAAAACGCCCGGCAATGCCGGGCGTTTTTATTTCCAGAGTGCATAACTATGGTCAGCGGTCGCCTCAATACGTATAATTCGCGGCGTTCGTACTATAGTGGGCCCATAGCTCAGTTGGTCAGAGCAGGCGACTCATAATCGCTTGGTCGTAGGTTCAAGTCCTACTGGGCCCACCATTTCTTCTCGCGTCACCACGCGCTACCGTAGGTAAACCCCGAGTTTCGCCGCAGGTTTTCATCATAGTTTAGTCCAGCGCTTGTTGGGTTGCTCCAGCTCACAGCTCCGTTGCCGTTGCCGTTGCCGTTGCCCCCCAGCCTAGACGGCGAAGCAATGGCAAGCGTCAGCTCGTGCCAAGCGATGACGGTCAAGGAACAGCTGGCCAAGGAGGTTTTACTCGAAGGCATCAGCTTCGAATGTACCAACCTCCCCTATCAACAAAAGCTGGCCGGGGTTTCAGCGCTAGACTTTCTCCAGTTGTGCGTGTTTCTGGCTTACCTCATTCTCAAGATGCAACACAACCGCTGGCTTCCGATTCTGCGGCCCGGGGCGAGCTGGCAGTCGCGCGGCCCGACAAGAGGCTTGCAGTTATGAGCATATACAAGGGCGGGCGGCTGCTAGGAGCTCTGGCTCATTCGAATTAGGCTCAGTGGCAAAGGCGAGTGAAATGACGCCTGGCGAAATAAATCATACATATGCCTTGACCTTCCAATGCTGGGAACCTTTAGGCTTGTTACTTGACCAATACTCAAGGAGTAATGAAATGGCCTCCGTTCCCCAGCAACACCACGCCAACCCAACAGTGTCAGTAGACGCCCGTCTGAGTCTGCCGGTCGATGGCATGACCTGTGCCTCGTGTGTGGGCCGGGTAGAACGAGCGCTTAAAACCGTACCCGGCGTACAGACGGCCGCGGTCAATCTTGCCACCGAGCGCGCTGACATCACTTTCAGCGGCTTGGCCGATCCGCAGGCAGCTGTCCGCGCCATCGAGAGCGCCGGCTACACCGTTCGCGAAGAGACCACCGAGCTGGCAATAGAGGACATGACCTGCGCGTCTTGTGTGGGCCGGGTAGAAAAGGCACTCGCAAAAATCCTGGGCGTACTTGAAGCCACTGTCAACCTGGCAACCGAGCGCGCGCGGGTACGCCACTTGGCGGGGGTCGTATCCACGGCCGACCTCGAAGTAGCAGTCGAACAGGCGGGTTACAAGGCCCGCCGTTTGTCCGCCGAAACGGCCAGTGCTCGCGATCAGGACAGCGAGCGTCGTGAGAGCGAGGCACGGGCACTGCGACGCTCTTTCATCACTGCAGCCATCCTCACCTTGCCCGTCTTCATTCTCGAGATGGGCTCGCACCTTATTCCTGCCATGCATCATTGGGTGATGGGGGTCCTGGGGCAGCAGATCAATTGGTATGTGCAGTTCGCGCTCGCCACCCTGGTCCTATTCGGTCCGGGTCTGCGCTTCTTCCACACGGGGGTACCGGCGTTGCTGCGCGGTGCACCCGACATGAACTCGCTGGTCGCGGTGGGCACCGCGGCAGCTTATGGCTATTCGATCGTCGCAACCTTCCTGCCTGACGTGCTGCCACAGGGCACCGCCAATGTCTATTTCGAGGCTGCCGCGGTCATCGTCACCTTGATTCTGCTCGGACGCTTGCTGGAGGCGCGCGCCAAGGGGCGAACCTCGCAGGCGATCAAGCGTCTCGTCGGACTTCAGGCCAGGACCGCGCGCGTCGAGCGCAACGGCGAAACGGTCGAAATTGATCTCGATCAGGTGACGACCGGCGACATCGTGCTCGTCCGTCCTGGGGAGAAGATTCCGGTCGACGGAGAAGTCGTCGAAGGTGCCTCTTATGTTGACGAGAGCATGATCACGGGCGAGCCGGTGCCCGTGTCGAAAGAGATGGGCGCCGGGGTCGTCGGGGGCACGATCAACAAGACGGGCGCTTTCAGTTTTCGTGTCACCAAGGTTGGCGCGAATACGGTGCTCGCCCAGATCATTCGCCTGGTCGAGCAAGCTCAGGGTTCGAAGCTCCCGATTCAGGCGCTGGTCGACAAAGTAACAATGTGGTTCGTCCCAGCGGTGATGGCAGCAGCCACGCTGACCTTCCTGGTCTGGCTGTTTTTCGGCCCGTCCCCGGCGCTGACTTTTGCGCTCGTCAACGCGGTTGCGGTTCTTATTATCGCCTGCCCATGCGCCATGGGGCTGGCCACGCCGACCTCGATTATGGTCGGTACGGGCCGCGCGGCCGAGCTCGGCATACTCTTTCGCAAGGGTGAAGCTTTGCAGGCGCTGCGCGATGTGAGCGTTATCGCGCTCGACAAGACCGGCACGTTGACAAAAGGACGCCCCGAGCTGACCGATCTCGTACCCGCCGAGGGCTTCGAATACAACGAAGTGCTCGCTCTTGTTGCGGCCGTCGAGACCCACTCCGAGCACCCGATTGCCGCATCGATCGTCACCGCCGCCAAGCAATTGAACCTCAGCTTGGCACCTATCGAGAGCTTCGATGCCACACCAGGCTTCGGCGTGTCGGCCAAGGTCGCAGGTCATACCGTCGCCGTCGGCGCGGATCGATTCATGACGCAGCTCGGTCTTGATGTGTCGAGCTTCCTGTCTACCGCCCAGCGTCTCGGCGAGCAAGGCAAGAGCCCACTGTATGCCGCGATCGACGGCCGCTTGGCAGCGGTGATTGCAGTCGCAGATCCGATCAAAGAGACGACGCCCGAAGCAATCAAGGCGCTGCACGCGCTCGGACTCAAAGTCGCGATGATCACCGGCGACAATGCGGCGACCGCCTCGGCGATCGCCAAGCAACTCGGCATCGATGAGGTCGCGGCCGAGGTCCTGCCCGACGGTAAGGTCGCGGCGCTGAAGCGGTTCCGCATCAATGGCGCGCAGGTGGCCTTTGTGGGAGACGGTATCAACGACGCGCCGGCACTCGCCGAAGCGGATGTTGGACTCGCTATCGGCACGGGAACCGATGTAGCAATCGAGGCGGCTGACGTGGTGCTAATGTCGGGCGACTTGCGTGGCGTGACGAATGCGATCGCGCTTAGTCAGGCCACGATTCGCAACATCAAGCAGAACCTGTTCTGGGCCTTCGCCTACAACGCTCTGCTTATCCCGGTGGCGGCCGGCGCGCTCTACCCGTTGAACGGCACCTTGCTTTCGCCGATCTTTGCAGCGGCGGCGATGGCGCTCTCCAGTATCTTTGTGCTCGGCAACGCACTCCGGCTCAAGCGCTTCAGTGCTCCCATATCGGTCGAAGCTCGCAGCGAGACGTCGGAAGGCGTAATCCCATCACCCAAGTCAGGCCTGATGAGTGGCCAATGATCCAAGCCCGATTGGCCTTCTCGCTGAGCGACGCTTGCCGATGAACTCTTATCGATACGCAATTACCTCCGGTTTTCAAGGCGGCAAATGATTAATTCTCTAGGAGGAAAAATGATGAATATCGGTCAAGCGGCCAAGCTCTCCGGCGTCTCGGCGAAGATGATTCGCTACTACGAACAGATCGGCTTGATCCCGGAAGCTATTCGTTCTGATGCAGGCTATCGACATTACAGTTTGCCGGAAGTGCACAGCCTTCGCTTCATCCGCCGCGCACGCGATCTAGGCTTTTCTGTTGAACAGATTTCGGCACTACTCGTCTTGTGGCGTGACCAGGACCGCGCGAGTGCCGACGTCAAGGCGATGGCGCTCTCCCATGCTGCCGGACTGAAAGCGAAGATCGCCGAACTGCAAGAAATGGTACAAACGCTCGAGCACCTGGCCGATCACTGCCACGGCAACGACCGCCCGGATTGCCCAATCCTTATGGATCTGGCGGAGCCAGGTTCTACCTCGGAACAGCGGCTACAGCCTACACATAAAACGCCTCTTTTTGGGGGTAGCATACCAGCGTCGTCACGCCATCGCGCTGCCAAAGGGACTCTTTCGTGAGTTCAGGTGAACGCGTATCACTGTTTTCGGTATCGGTCTTACTCAGCAGAAAGAATCCATCTTCAATGGTCATTCCTTCTCAAATGCCAGGGTGTGTATTTCAACATTGAAAGCGGGGCGGAAAAGCCTATAAAAAGCGTTTGACCTTGCCACGCTGTCAAACCTCATATTGGCCTGACGCGGTAACCAACCAGGAGAGCAAAATGCTTCGTTTAAACATTCCAAACATGAACTGCGGCGGGTGCGCCAAATCGGTTGTCAAGGCGCTACATAGCGTCGACCCGCTAGCCCGCATCGAAACCGACCCACCCGCGCGTGAGGTTCGGGTCAATAGCGACCTGGAAGAGGGTGCATTTCTCGCGGCGTTAAGCGAGGCAGGGTATCCGGCCAAGCAGTGACTCTAAGAGTTGATCAAGTGAGACGGCGGCTACTGGATTATTGTTGCCGTCAGGGTTAATCTGTTCCTACTAATCCAATCAGGATGTTCGATGAAAACTGGCGTGCTACGTACCTGTCTGCTTTGGCTGATGATCTTGATCATCCCGGCCCAGGCAGTTGCGGGTGCGTTTTCTACGTCCTGTTCAGCTACACCTTCTGCCACGCAGCAGAACGAGATGCCCGCTGAGCACGCCCATCACACGATGAGCGACCAGACCAATGATGACAGCCGCCAAGTGGTGCATAGCGGTTGTGTGCTTTGCGCGGTCAGTTGTCATGGCATCAGTGCGCTTACAAGCTGCAAATCTGAACCCCTTGCTGTGTTTGCTCCGGTACTCCCCGGCGTGCCGGCCTATCTATTGTTTGTCGGGCAAAGCCCCGAGCCACTCAAACGACCTTCCCGTACCGTCCTCCTCTGAAACGATAACGGCTCCTGTTGAGCTGAACATTTCTGATCGCTAATACCGATCTGATCGCAGAGGTGGTCATGTTTTCCCCAACGTATTGTATTGGCGGCTTGTTAGCCGTTCTAGCGTGGCACAGTCACGCCCAGGCAACCCAGCCTGATCCAGCTGGCGCCGAAGTCGTCCCGCCGGTGACTTACCAATCTCCATTACGCAGCTATCGAGGCTTTGAGCCCCAGACTCCTGGCGACTGGCGCGAGGCCAACGCGACCGTCGGCCGCATAGGTGGTTGGCAAGCCTATGCGGCAGAAGTATGGGAGGCCAGCCAGTCGCAAGATGATGGCGCCCATGCCGACACTGACAACGCCGCCGATCCCGGTGGCGACGCCAATCCGCATCAACATCACTAAGGAGCCGATCATGAAAAAAACCAATACGGCTCCCGCTCGACTGGGTTTTATCTCTGCGCTGCTGTTGACCTTGGCAGGCTGTGCGGGGCTGGCGCCGCAGAGCAGCCTTGAACAGGTACAGAAACAGAGCGTTGAGCTGACCCGGCAGGATTCGCTGCACTGGGCCACAGAGCAGGACCAGCCTCCGGCAGTCCGCGAGCGTATCTCTGAGCTGTTGGCCAAACCATTGGCACTGGAAGATGCAGTGGAAATTGCGCTGATGAACAATCCGGGCCTGCAGGCAAGATTGTTTGATCTGGGCATCGCTGATACGCAGCGGGTGCAGGCCAGCCGTTTACCTAACCCCGGCTTTTCCATCGGGCGCATGACCCGTGGCAGCGAGGTGGAGTGGGAGCGCGGGCTGCACCTTAATCTGGCCAGCTTGATTGCCTTGCCATTGACCCGTCGCATAGCTGAGGGGCAGAACGCGCAGGTACAACGGGAGGTCAGCCTGTCGGTGATGCGGCTGGCAACGGATACGCGTATTGCATGGTATCGCGCGGTCGCGGCGCAGCAGAGCCTGGCCTACAGCGAGCAGGTGCTGCAGGCTGCGGATGCTGGAGCGGAGATGGCCCGGCGTATGGCGTCAGTGGGCAACTACAGCGCCTTGCAGCAGGCCCGCGAGCAAAGCTTTTATGCAGAAGCGGCGCTGGCCAACTTGCAGGCCCGACGCGAGCGTACGGCCAGCCATGAGCGGCTGGTCCGTTTGCTTGGTTTGTGGGGTGAGCAGACCGACTTTTCCTTGCCGGAACGGCTGCCAGATGTACCTGAGCAGCCATTGGACCAGCCAGATATCGAGCAACAGGCCATGGCCCGCCGTCTGGATGTGCAGGCCGCCCGGAAGGGCGCCGAGCGCCTGGCGACCAACCTGAAACTGGGAAAGGCCACACGCTTTATCAATGTGCTTGAATTAGGCGTCAGCAATAACAGCTCCAACGAAGAGCCCTTGCAACGCGGCTATGAGATTACCGTTGAGCTGCCGTTGTTCGACTGGAGTGGCGCTCGCATGGCCGCTAATGAAGCACGGTACATGCAGCAGCTGCAGTTGACCGCCGAAGTCGCAATCAATGCGCGCTCGCAGGTCAGGGAAAGTTATCAGGCCTATCGCACAGCCTGGGATGTGGCAGCGCATTATCGTGATGAAATCGTCCCTTTGCGCAAACGTATCAGTGAGGAAAACATGTTGCTCTATAACGGCATGTTTATTGGTGTATTCGAGCTACTTGCCGATTCGCGGGAGCAAGTCGCGACAGTGAATCGTTATCTGCAGGCTCAGAGTGATTTCTGGGTGGCTCAGTCTGAGCTGGACCTGGTCCGTTTTGGGCCAGTAGCGCCGAGCGAAGCCGCTAGCGCTGTCACCACATCCGCTTCCCCCGCCGGAGGGCACTAACATGGTTTCACGACGTGATTTCTTTATGGGCGCGGGGGCCATAACGGCAGCCGTTGCCGCTTCTTCGGTCAGCCGGGTTTCTTTGGCGGGGTTGCCCGAGCCGGTCATTCAGAGCAGCGCGGACACAATGCCTCCGCTGGAGCCCAACAGCGGTAGGCCGTACAAGCCAGTGGTGACGCTGAATGGCTGGACGTTACCTTGGCGCATGAATAACGGTGTAAAAGAGTTTCACCTGGTGGCTGAGCCAGTAGTGCGTGAGATGGCTCCCGGCTTTAATGCCCATCTCTGGGGCTATAACGGCCAATCGCCTGGCCCTACTATCGAGGTGGTAGAGGGTGATCGAGTCCGCATTTTTGTCACTAACAAGCTGCCGGAACATACCAGTATCCATTGGCATGGGCAGCGGCTACCCAACGGCATGGATGGGGTGGCTGGCCTGAATCAGCGCGCCATTCCAGCTGGCAAGACCTATGTGTATGAATTCGAGGCCAAGCGCCCCGGCACCTTCATGTATCACCCGCATGCGGATGAGATGGTGCAGATGGCCATGGGCATGATGGGCTTCTGGGTAACTCACCCGCGCGATGCTCATCCCAATATTGACGAGGTAGACCGCGATTACTGTTTTCTACTTAACGCTTATGACGTCGAGCCTGGAAGCTACACACCCAAGATAATGGAGATGCTGGATTTCAATATCTGGACGTTTAACAGCAGGATCTTTCCCGGGATTGACCCTCTTGTGGCACGTAAGGATGACAAGGTGAGGATTCGTGTCGGTAACCTTACGATGACCAACCACCCCATTCACCTGCACGGCCACGAGTTCGAGGTCACCGGCACTGATGGCGGACCAGTGCCGCGCGGTGCACGTTGGCCGGAAGTGACTACCGATGTGGCAGTCGGTCAGATGCGCCAGATAGAGTTTATCGCCAGCGATCTGGGTGACTGGGCATTTCATTGCCACAAGAGCCACCACACCATGAATGCCATGGGCCATGACGTACCGACGATGGTGGGTGTTGATCATCGCAAGGTGGTTACTCAAATCAATAACCTGATCCCGGATTACATGGTCATGGGCGAGCGTGGCATGGCCGATATGGCTGAAATGGAAATGCCGCTGCCGGACAATACCGTACCGATGATGACCGGCGACGGACCCTTTGGCTCGGTGGAGATGGGTGGCATGTTCACCATGCTTAAGGTGCGGGCAGACCAGCCTGCCGGTGATTATAGCGATCCTGGCTGGTACCAGCAGCCGCAAGGCACCCAGGCCTTTGAATGGACCGGGCCACTGGCTGAGCCCGCACGCTTCAAATCCGAAGCAGCGACCGGCAAGGCCGCAGTGGAAGTACAGGTGCGCAAACCCACCGGTCACGCCGGACATTGATAATACAATCGGAGAGAAAATGATGAAAAATAACCTACTGACAGCGGCCATGACGCTGTCGCTGAGCATGCTCTCACTGAACGCCATGGGTCATGCTCAGGCACATGATAGCCAAGCCCGTATGATGCCACCGGAGCAAAAAGCCTGGGGGATTGGCGCAGACGAAGATCAAGTGGACCGTGAGCTGGTGATCCGAATGGGCGACAACATGCGTTTCACGCCGGATCATTTTGAAGTAACCGAAGGCGAAACCCTGAAGCTGACTATCCACAATGATGGGCAACTTATGCACGAGCTGGTATTGGGTAGCGCCGAAGAGCTGGCAGAGCACGCTGAAATGATGGCCAAGTTCCCGGATATGGAACACGACGAGCCCTATATGGCCCATGTAAACCCCGGGGAGTCGCAAACGATGATCTGGACCTTTAATCGCGCCGGACGCTTTGACTTCGCTTGCTTGCTACCAGGACATTTTCAGGCGGGGATGGTCGGCGGCATCAATGTGAACAACAACTGATTTATTTGTTTAACTGATAATCCACGGAGTATTACGATGAAAAAGATAACGATGCTACTCGCACTGAGTCTGCTTGCAGCAACGCCGATCATGGCAGACACCCATGACGCTATGAGCGAAGGCGAACTGCGTACAATTGATACTGCAGGTCAGCGCGTGACGTTGCGTCATGGGCCGATCGATAACCTGAAAATGCCACCGATGACCATGGTATTCCGGGTGCAGGATGCAGCTGACTTGGACGGATTCACTGCGGGCGACAAAGTCAGGTTCCGCGCAGACAAAGAAGGTGATAGCTACATCGTCACCGAGCTTGAAAAAGCCGAGTGAGATGAACTGTAGGTCGCCAGTGTCGGGTACGGGCTGGCGACCTTTGAAAAGACCTTTATAATTACCAAGAAACTGGTGCGCCATCGCGGTCAGCGATAGCGATAGCGATAGCGATAGCGATAGCGATAAGATATGGTGCCGCTTGGTGCCACTACGCAAGCCTGATTCTGGACGAGTACTGCAGAGGACCGGGGTTTCCTTGATCTCGCATTTTTGAGTTTTCTCGTACAGCAACAATCTGCGGATCGATGTCATGTGAGTTATTCGACGGTGACACTATCATTTTGTCAGATAGGCGCATGGACCAAACTCCCGTCTCACCCCGCAGTCGACAAGTATGTGTGTCCTGTTTTGTCAAAGCAGAAGACCAACCTTCACAATGTAGAAAAATAATGATGAATTCCAAGCACCAATCATGTAACCAGGCCTGCATGGCCTGTGCAGATGAATTTGAGCGGATGACTGGTTAATCACTTGGCGTTCAGGTCAATCCCCAGCGCGCCAATCAGGTCGAAGCATTTACGCTTGCGATGTATGGGTACTGCCGATTACATCTCTGAAAGGTAATAGCGTCTCCTTGCTCAGAGCCTCACCATTAGCCGTCACTAAGGCAGGAGCTTGATTGTGAAAATCTTGGTTGCAGAAGATGAGCCGAAAACTGGCGTTTACCTGAAACAGGGCTTGGCTGAAGCCGGGTTTGTGGTAGACCTAGTGACGAACGGTATTAACGCAGTCCAGCAGGCGCTTGATGAGGAATATGATCTACTGATACTCGATGTGATGATGCCGGGCCTGGACGGCTGGCAGGTGCTTGAGCAGGTGCGTGCCGCAGGCAGTGAGACGCCTGCGCTGTTTCTGAGTGCTCGAGATCGGGTGGAAGATAGAGTCAAAGGTCTGGACCTGGGGGCCGATGATTATCTGATCAAACCTTTCGCGTTCTCCGAGTTGCTTGCTCGGGTGAGGTCGCTTCTGCGTCGGGGAAACGGTGCTACCGTTCAGACCACCCTAGCCATCGAGGATCTTCAGGTAGATTTGCTCAAACGAAGAGTAGAGCGCGGTGGAAAGCGTATTGATCTGACCGCAAAGGAGTTCATGTTGCTTGAGTTCCTGCTTTGCCGGCAGGGGGAGGTGTTATCCAAGTCACTCATTGCATCAAAAGTATGGGATATGAATTTTGACAGTGATACCAACATAATCGAGGTAGCTATCCGACGGCTACGCGTAAAAATCGATGATGATTTCCCGATAAAGCTGATAAAAACAATACGCGGCATGGGTTACTTTATCGATGGCGGTGCGTCTGACTAGAATTGACGTTGTTGGTTCAGCCTGCAGGTAGTTTCATCTCGAAAGTTGTAAGTCCAGCCCCAGACCTACATTCCACTGCACCCTTGTGAGCCTCGATGATTGAGCGAGTGATAGCCATCCCCAGCCCGGCATTCAAGGTGCTGCCTCCTCGTCGCACAGTATCGATCCTGTAAAAGCGGTCAAAGAGCTTGTGGATATGCTCGGCAGGAATTAGCGGGCCTTGGTTGCTAACTTTCAAGAGCACCCATTCATCAGCTCTCCAGATATCGATATCGATAACAGAACCTTCGTCTGCGTAACGAACTGCATTGGACAAGACATTCGAAACTGCCCGGCGTAACATGGCGTCGTCACCTTTTACCAAGGTGGCACCTTCGGCGCTCATGACCAGTTTCAAGCCCCTCTCGTCGGCAGCGTATTCGTAGTATTCGAGCACGCTCGCCGCGATAGTTGTCAGGTCGTGATCCTCGAAACCGGGGGTAATCATGCCATTGTCAGCTTTGGCCAGAAACAGCATGTCGTCGACCATACACGACATCCTACGGAGCTCTTCCAGGGTCGAGAAAAGAATGTCCTTATAGTCTTCGCCAGACCGATCCTTCATCAACGCAACTTCAGCTTGTGTCAGCATACTGTTGAGCGGGGTCCGCAGCTCATGGGCGATATCGGCTGAAAAGCTTGAGAGACGAAGAAAGGAATCATCCAGTCGCGCAAGCATGGCATTAAAATTGGCGACCAGTTCGTGCAGTTCCGCCGGCACCGCTTCAACAGAGATCCGCGTGTCCAGGCAATTGGCGGTGATGGTGGAAGATGTTCTAGATAGCCTGGATATTGGCTTGAGTCCACGACCAATAAAGGCAAAGCCCAGCAGGCCACTGAAAATGGCGCTGATAATCAACGTATAAATAAACCACTGCCTAACCATTTCAAAAAAGTGAGTCCGGTGCGTGACATCAAGAGCCAGGTGAATCGTTGCTTCTCCATCCGCCCATTCACCGATCTGTTTGGTAGTCCCCGTGTAGAGGTTGGGGCCGATTTGAATCAGCCACTTGTTAGCGTTACCGGTGTTATTTAAAGGCAGGTGCTGCTCGGACAGGTTGTGATGAGAATAAACGACGCGGTTTCCGGCTTTAATCATGGCAGCAAAGCCAAATGAGGTATCAACCAATCGGTTGAGGTCGGGCACCATGGATGACTCGAAACGGTCATTCCGTTTCAGAACAGACTTCAGCGCCTGAATTTTGTGCTGGAGAACCTGTTCATCCTGATGCTCAAAATGCAAACGACAAAAAAAATCAAAACTAACCGCCGCCAAAGTCAGAACGGCTGTGACCACCATTATAAAAAGGAGCGCCATCCTGCTGCGCAGGGACAAGCTGATCATTCCTGTTTCCCGTTCATGGCCAGAATATCCCACGATACCGCCTCCTGGCGCATGGGGCCAGATCCAACGGAGCCATCCTGCGGGAGAGCAAGAACAGCTCCGGCTGCATCAGGTTCTCGGCGACATTATTCGGCTGCGACCGGGCTCGCCATCGTGTGCATCTTTGCTGCGCAATCTTTCGTCATCATCTCGCATTTCATGCGTGAATTCTCTGCGTTTTGCAGAGAGCCTGCCGTGGCTGCCCTAACATAATAGGGGTTTTGATGCGCTGATTGAGGCACCATCTTTGGCGCTTGCGCTCGGGGTGCGCTACTTAGCGCGTAATCACTGCCGTCCTCTGCCATAGCGAATGAAGACGCGATAGCCAAGGCCAGGGGAATAATCATTTTAGTTAAAGTTAGCTTTTTCATTTATCACCTCATTGTTGGGAATGTATGCAGATCAACCGTAGGAGGCTGACAGGAAGCTGTTGGAAGGCTTACAAATGAGTAAGGCATAGTCAGCATGGCTACCGCACCACAAGGGTCGATAACCATGGGCGCTGGTTAAAGTTGCTTGATCGAAGTGATGGTAGAATTCATCCCTTGTGAGGTGAATTCAAACTCGATCTCGTCCCCTTCGCTGAGCTCCTCAAGCTGTTCAGGCGTTGCCTTGAACCCCATGGTCATAGCGGGCCATTCAAGTTCTGGTACGGGCCCGTGGGCGATAGTGACAGTACCTTTATCCAGCTTGATGTTGCGCACGGTACCTGTCGCCTTTGCGCTCTGCGCAGCGGTATCCGTTTGCTCCATCTTCATATTGTCCATAGGCATGCTGTGCTTCATGTCCATACCTTTCATCTCTTCAGCAAAGGCTGCTGGAGTCAGTGCGAGGGCGAGAACGAGTGCCAGTTTGGCTTTCATAGTGAATCTCCAGATTGTGGTTTGGCTTGCTTAATGGACCGGCGTCTCATCAGGAGATAAGCCGCCGGGAGTACGAACAGGGACAGAAGCGGGGCGGTAATCATGCCCCCTACCATTGGTGCAGCAATACGGCTCATGATTTCACTACCGGTACCGCTGCCAAGCAGGATTGGAAGCAGGCCAGCTATGATGACTGCCACGGTCATCGCCTTGGGCCTTACGCGCTGCACGGCGCCCTCACGAATTGCTTCAAGGAGTGCCGGTCGGTCCGTACGCCCTGCATTCACCCGCTCGCTCCAGGCATTGGTCAGGTATAAGAGCATGATCACGCCAAACTCGGCCGATACGCCTGCCAGCGCAATGAATCCCACGCCAGTTGCTACCGACAGGTTGTAATCAAGCAGGTAGAGGAACCAGACACCGCCAGTCAGAGCGAATGGCAGCGTCGCCATGATCAGTAAGGCTTCGCTGAACCGGTTGAAAATGAGGTAAAGCAGCACAAAAATGATTAGTAGCGTAGCCGGCACCACCATCTTCAGTTTGGCATTGGCGCGCTCCATAAACTCGAACTGGCCGGAGTAACTAATGCTCATGCCTGATTCCAGGGGCACGTCGCTGTCGATTCTGGTACGCAGGTCGTTCACCACCGCAGCCATGTCGCGATCGCGTACGTCTATGTAAACCCAGCCAGTAAGACGGGCATTTTCGCTCTTAAGCATCGGCGGACCATCCGTCACACTGACCTGTGCCACCGTTCCGAGGGTGATCTGACTTCCCTCGGGTGTGTAGATCGGCAGGTTGCGCAAGTCGGTCAATGAATCACGCCATTCGCGCGGGTAGCGCAAACTGATCGGATAACGAGCCAGCCCTTCTACGGTTTCGCCAATGTTGGCACCGCCGACGGCGCCCGCCACGATCGACTGCACTTCGGAAATGTTCAGCCCGTAACGTGCAGCCGCGCTGCGGTCAATGTCGACATCGATATAGCGTCCACCGGTGAGTCGCTCGGCGACAGCCGAACTTACGCCTGGAACCGTCTTGGCGATGCGCTCGACCGCTTGCGTGGCCTTGTCAATCTGTACCAGGTCCGAGCCGTACACCTTGACCCCGATTGGACTCTTGATGCCGGTGGCCAGCATATCGATACGGTTGCGAATTGGCGGTATCCACAGGTTGGCCAGCCCAGGCACCTGCACTGCCTTGTCGAGTTCTTTTACCAGTTTTTCAGGCGTCATTCCCGGACGCCATTGGTCCCGGGGCTTGAACTGGATGGTGGTCTCGAACATGGTCAGCGGTGCCGGATCGGTCGCAGTGTCGGCACGACCCGCCTTGCCGAAAACGCGTTTTACTTCAGGCACGCTTTTGATCATGCGGTCGGTCTGCTGCAGCAGTTCCGATGCTTTCTGAACAGACAGACCGGGTAACGCCGTTGGCATGTACAGCAGGTCACCCTCATCCAGTGGCGGCAGAAACTCCCCACCCAGCCGGGAGATCGGCCAAAGTGCCGTCAGAAAAATAACCAATGCGATCACGATGGTAGTTTTCGGCCAACGGAGCACGGCTTCGAGAGCCGGCTGATATATCCAGATGAGTCCGCGATTGATTGGATTGCGATGCTCGTCGGGAATCTTGCCGCGGATCCAATAACCCATCAGTACCGGAACCAGGGTGACCGACAGCCCTGCGGCGGCCGCCATGGCATAGGTCTTGGTGAAGGCAAGCGGGCCGAATAGCCGGCCCTCCTGGGCTTCCAGGGTGAAAACCGGAATAAACGACAAAGTGATGATAAGCAGGCTGAAGAACAGGGCTGGACCGACCTCAATCGCCGCATTGGTGATGACTTTCCAATGCTCGGTGCCCTCAAGTTTCTGGCCCAGATTTTTCTTGTGCCAGGCTTCTATGTGTTTGTGGGCATTCTCGATCATTACGATCGCAGCGTCGACCATGGCGCCGATTGCGATCGCGATCCCCCCCAAAGACATGATGTTGGCGTTGACCCCTTGCCGCTGCATGATAATAAAGGCGATCAGGATTCCCACTGGCAAAGAGACAATAGCTACCAGCGATGAACGCAAGTGCCAGAGAAACAGCGCGCACACCAGTCCGACGACAATGAACTCTTCCAGAAGCTTAAAGCTGAGGTTGGAAACGGCGCTGTCAATGAGCGTGCTGCGGTCATAGGTAGTAATCACCTCAACCCCATCAGGCAGGCTCTTCTTCAGCTCTTCAAGTTTGGCCTGCACGGCGGTGATGGTTTCACGAGCGTTTTTCCCGCTACGCATGATCACCACGCCGCCAACCACCTCCCCTTCGCCGTCCAACTCGGCAATCCCCCGGCGCATCTCCGGTCCCAATTGAATATGCGCGACATCGCCAAGTGTTATCGGCGTGCCAGTAGCGCCCAAGCCGAGCGGAATGGTACGGAAATCTTTCAGTGATGAGAGATAGCCCGAGGCGCGAACCATAAATTCGGTTTCGGCAAGCTCCAGTACGCTTCCGCCCGTCTCTTGGTTGGCCTCTTCAACCGCCTGCCTGATCTGCTGCTGAGTGATCTGCTGACTGGCCATCCTTATCGGATCCAGCACTACTTGGTACTGCTTAACCATACCTCCGATCGGCGCGACCTCTGCAACATTGGGGAGGGTTTTCAGCTCGTAACGCAGGAACCAATCCTGCAGCGACCGCAATTGAGCAAGGTCGTGCTGGCCGGTGCGATCCACCAGAGCGTACTGATAGATCCAGCCTACTCCGGTGGCGTCAGGGCCCAGCGCTGGCGCAGCGCCAACGGGAAGGCGACTCTGCACCTGGCTGAGGTACTCGAGCACCCGCGATCGCGCCCAGTACAGGTCTGTATCGTCCTCGAAAAGAACATACACATAGCTGTCGCCGAAGAATGAATAGCCCCGCACGGTCTTCGCCCCGGGAACCGACAGCATGGTCGTCGCCAGCGGGTAGGTGACCTGATTTTCAACAATCTGCGGCGCCTGCCCGGCATAGGGTGTGCGGATGATGACCTGAACGTCGGACAGGTCAGGCAGCGCATCAACGGCGGTGTTCTGGATCGACCATATGCCCCAGGCGACCGAAAACAGCGTCGCCAGCAATACCAGAAACCGGTTTGCGACTGACCATCGAATGATGTTGGCAATCATGGCTGATCTCCGAGCTGCTCGATCCGCTCGATAACAAGACCTTCATCACTTTCGCTGACGCCTACCTGTACCCGCTCACCCTCTTTGAGTCCTTCGAGCAGGGCCGGGTCTGCGATCGGAAATGCCATCGTCATGCCCGGCATGTTCAATGTCTTGAATGGACCGTGAGACAAATTGACCATGCCATCTTCTATACTCAGGATGGTGCCCTCGGCCTCGTGCAAGGCCGGTCCGGTGTCTTCTGGCGATTGCTCTGGTTCGGTGGTCAGTCCGCGCAGGCTGGCTTCGGAATCAAGCAGGAACTGCCCGGACGCAACCACGCGTTGGCCCTCCTCAAGACCCGACAACACCTCTGTCTTGAAATCGGTTTCGCGCCCGACCCTGACTTCTACTGGCCTGAACTTGCCCTCACCCTCGGCGACCATAACCAGGGTGCGCCTACCTGTTCTGATCAGTGCTTCAGTGGGTACCACCAGGGCTTCGTCTTCATCACGGCTCAAGGTCACGTCGGCGGTCATGCCGGGGCGCAGGAGTTGATTGGGATTGGGTAACACCACTCGAACCCGAACGGTTCGGCTATCCAGGTTGGCCTGGGGTAAGATCGCCTCGATAATCCCTTCCAGGCTTTCGCCCGGGTATGCAGGCAGTTTGGCCTCGACCTTTTGCCCTACCTTCAGGTTCCTGACCTGCGCTTCAGGGACGGCAACATCCAGCCAGACCTTTTCCAAGCCATTGATGCGGGCAAGGGATGCGCCCGCAGGCAGCGTCATACCCTCTCGGACATCAAGCGAACGAAGTACCCCGCCGATAGGGCTGGTAATGGTCCAGCTCGGGCTTGCCTTGCCGCTGCGCTCCAGCGCTGCAATGTGTTCGGGTGGCATGCCGGCAATACGCAGACGCTGACGAGCAGCAGCCAGTAATTGCGGCTCGCCCATGCCACGCAATGCCAGATATTCCTCCTGTGCGGCCGACCATTGGGGGAAGAAAAGGTCGGCCAGTGGCGCATTTTCTGGGATCACGTCGTCTGGGGCCAGGTCGTAGACTTTCTCGACAAAGCCGGCGCTGCGTGCCTGGACAATGGCTACGTCACGCTCATCGTAACCCAGCGTGCCTACCGCTTCGACGGTCTGGCTGATGGATTCTCGGGTAACCGGAGTGACCCGCATGCCCAGATTCTGTATCACTGTAGGATCGATGAGCATGGAAGCACCATCCCCCCCTTCATCGGCATAACGAGGCACCAGGTCCATGTCCATGAACGGCGATGGGCCAGGTGCGTCAAAGCGTTGCTGCGGATACATAGGATCGTACCAATACAGCACTTCTTTCTCGGTCTGCTCGGCAGACTGAGCGTGAGTGCTGCTTGCCACAACTGAGAGGCTCGCAGCTACAGTGCTCGTTATAAACATGGGCAGGCCAATCAGTAGCGCCAGTCGCTTGATCTGAAGTGTCATGGCTGGGTGTCTCCAAAAGAGAAATGTAAGCGGGCGTTGGTTAGCGAGCGGTCACGGGCTAGATCGACAAGACGCAGGTGCATTTCTACCAACTCCTCGCGCGCTTTAATCACCGCAGTCAGTTCACCTTTGCCTGAACGGTAATCGGCCATGGCCAAATGGACTTTTTCATCGGCGAGAGGCAGCAGCGTTTCTTCGGTACGATCCAGCGCCCGTTCCAGACGTTGGAACTCGGCAAGGTCTGCTGACAGCTCCTGCCTGAGCTGACGCAGCCGATCCTGGCGCTCGGCTTCCAGCCCCTCCAAACGCGCGCGCTCAGCGCTGATCTTCGGATCCTGTCTGGATCCTGCGAAAACCGGCAGATCGAAGCTGAGGTTGAGGCTGATCATGTCGCCAAAGCCGCTTGCTCTATTCTGGTAGTCCACGCCCCAGGCCCAGTCGGGTGTTTTTTCCGAAATGGCCTCGGCAATCTGGGCTTCGGCTCGGCTGGTCATCGGGCCAAATTCCAGTAGCTCCGGGTGGCGGGGAAAGTTGTTTAGATAACGCTCGGGGCTGCTTCGCCATTCCGGCCAGTCGCCCTGCAGTGGCTGGGTTGCAGCCTCGCCGATCCAGCGTTGAAGCTCGGCCCGGGCAACCGCTTCATTGCGGGCCAGGAGATCTTCCTGTTCGGCCAAGAGCGCGGCTTCCTGCCTGGGCAATACGCTATCGCTCGAGAGTCCGCCAGCGCCGGCGATTTTCGCCTTGACCGCTTGAGCCAAAAGCCGATTTTCGGCGTAGAGCTGGTTAAAAATGGTCAGCTTGCGCTCGGCAGCCAGGGTGGTAATCCAGGCCTCGGCGGTCATCTGGCGGACCTTGAGCCGCTCGACCCTCTGCTGCACCCGGGCCAATGTTACGGTGGCTTCGGCGCTTTCCACGCGTGCACGGCGTTTGGCACGGTTGGGGACCTCCTGCATGACGCCGACCATCTGCATGGTCATTGGCTCTGCACCCAATCGTAGGCTGGACTCACCTTCGATAGGGAGGTTCTGTACTCCAAGCTTCAATCTGGGGTCCGGTAGCTCGCCAGAGGGCGTGACCAGGTCTTGAGCTGCTTGCAGGTTCGCGCTGCGCGCCTCCAAGGAAGGGGCTTCGCGTTCTGCCAGAAGTATGGCTTCTGAAAGGGTGAGTGCTGTTGACAAGCCTGGTGTTGCCATCAGGCCAACAAGCAGCGCGGCCGCGTATAGACGCGTTCCGTAATTGCGCTGATTCATGAATTTGATTCCGTTGATGTTCTAGCGCATGCCAGAGACATGCCTAAACCGCCTGTTCCTACAGTTCAGGCGACACTAGGGGACACAAACAAAATCAGCTGCGCGGAGGGTGCCAGACAACATCAGGCGCGCGAGTCGGGGCCCGACCAGGGAGGAGGGCGGAAGGGCGAGGGGAGAGCGCTGGCGATACGACCTTGCCGAGCGCGAGTTGGAGCAAACTGCTGGTTTTACATTCTTGCCCGTTTTCGCAGACTGACCCAAACGCATCTGGATCGCAGCAATCATGCTCAGACGTAGCCAGTTCCGAAGCAGCATCGCTGGACGCCATGGCCGACGGGCTCATGGCATGCCCTGTGTCAAATGTCATGGTTTGTGCCATCCCGCTGACGGGAAGCACAAGAATCATAAGCAGAACGATAAGTACATTCCGACACGTCATCATAGGCTCAGGCTTTTTGGAAAGCGAAACGGGGTGCAGCCGGTTCCGTCCTTCCTTTTCTCCCTCAAGGTAGTGCCGTAATAGTAGCAGAGCTCGCTGACGTTAAACTGGGTTGAAGATTACTTTTTGTAAGCTTCCAGCATTTGGCCGTTTTTTGATTTGCGCACGCTGCAAGCGCATTACATTGGAATCGACCGAGGCGGATCTCATCTCATCGCAAGGGACGTGTTGATGGAAGTTCTGCCGGCACGTTGCCCAGCTCGCGAACGAGTCCGCCCAGCCTCGCAAGCCGCCTGTCACAATTGCTCGTTCATTAGAAATCGGCGACACTGTTTCTGGTTATCGCTTGTTGTGTGAACTTGATAATCAATAATGGTAGTGCTTGCTCTGTTTGCAACGCTGCTTTCATCCTGAGAGGCTCAGCTCTATTTTTTTAGCAGGCGCAAGCCGTTGAACACCACCAGCAAACTGACGCCCATGTCAGCAAACACCGCCATCCACATAGTCGCCTGGCCTGTTAGCGTAATGGCGAGAAACAGCGCTTTGATCCCCAGCGCCAGAATGATGTTTTGCTTGAGGATGGCTGCAGTTTGCTGGGACCCGGTAGAAACGGTCATGTCTGGCCTGCCCAACTTGCAGGAAACGCGTTCTTTGTCGCGTTACGGGTTGTCTCAGGTCACGGTGATCTTTGATGAAGGGACTGATATTTATTTTGCACGTCAACTCGTCAACGAACGCATACAAGAGGCAAGAAGTAACCTGCCTGGAGAGCTCTCGCCTAAAATGGGGCCGATTGCTTCCGGCCTGGGTGAAATCTACATGTGGACCATTGAAACCGAGCCGGGTGCAAAGAAACCGGACGGCAGCGATTATACGCCGATGGATCTGCGGGAGATCCAGGACTGGATTGTAAAGCCTCAACTGAGAACAGTACGAGGCGTAACAGAGATCAACACGATTGGCGGGTTCGCGAAGAAATTCCAGGTCTCCCCTGATCCCGCGCTTCTGGTCGCTCATGGTTTAACGTTAAACGAGGTGATAACTGCTCTGGAGCGCAATAATGCCAACGTGGGAGCAGGCTATATAGAGCGCAACGGAGAGCAATACCTCATTCGTGCGCCTGGTCAGGTTGGTGACATAGCGGATATTGACAACATCATCATTAAAACCGTCGATGGGGCGCCGGTTCGTATCACGGACATAGCCGAGGTGGGGCTAGGAAAGGAGCTACGCACGGGCGCCGCCACCGAAAATGGTCAGGAGGTGGTGTTAGGCACGGCCTTTATGCTAATGGGCGAAAATAGCCGTTCCGTTGCGAAGGCCGTTGACCTGCGACTGAAGGAAATAAACCGCAGCCTGCCGGATGGTGTTTTTGCGAAGACAGTATATGACCGGACTATCCTCGTTGATAAGGCCATCAGTACAGTAAAAAAGAACCTCATTGAGGGAGCGTTGCTTGTTATAGCGATACTTTTTCTTTTCCTTGGCAATATTCGGGCCGCGATTATTACCGCAATGGTGATTCCGCTATCAATGCTTTTTACTTTTACTGGAATGGTCAACAACAAGGTAAGCGCCAACCTGATGAGTTTGGGCGCGCTGGACTTTGGCATCATTGTGGACGGCGCGGTGGTTATCGTCGAAAACTGTGTACGTCGCTTGGCTCACGCGCAAACAATTGCTGGTCGCGCATTAACCCGGAACGAACGCTTCAGCGAAGTGCTCGCTGCGTCCCGAGAGGCACGTAGGCCGTTGCTCTACGGACAGCTGATAATCATGGTGGTGTATTTGCCGATTTTTGCCTTGACTGGCGTAGAAGGCAAGATGTTTCACCCTATGGCCTTTACCGTGGTAGCCGCGTTGCTTGGCGCCATGATTCTTTCTATTACTTTTGTCCCGGCAGCGGTTGCGCTCTTTCTTACCGGCAAAGTGAGTGAGAAAGAAAGCCGTGTTATGGCTTGGGCCAAGCGAGGATATGCGCCATTGCTCGACTGGGTTCTGGTCAGCAAACCCCTGGTACTGACTGTGGTAGTGGTGTTGATCGGGCTGTCCGCCTTGACTGCGTCCCGTATGGGTAGTGAATTTGTACCTAGCTTGGATGAGGGCGACATAGCGCTGCACGCGCTGCGAATCCCGGGTACCAGCCTTACACAGGCTATTGAGATGCAAGCTCAGCTCGAGCGGAGAATCATGTCTTTTGCTGAGGTGGATACGGTGTTCGCCAAGCTGGGTACGGCAGAGATTGCCACCGATCCCATGCCCCCGAACGTCGCAGATACTTTTGTAATGCTCAAGCCCAGAGAAGAGTGGCCAGACCCTGAACGAACAAAATCAGATCTGGTTTCAGAGATGCAAAAAGCGGTAGAGGAGGTTGCGGGCAATAATTATGAATTCACCCAGCCCATTGAAATGCGCTTTAACGAGCTTATATCGGGCGTGCGTAGTGACTTGGCTGTTAAAGTTTTTGGCGATGACATGGACGTTATGAACGAAACGGCCGAAGAAATTGCCGAAGTTCTCGAAGGTATCCCCGGAGCAGCTGATGTGAAAGTAGAGCAAACAACAGGCCTGCCGATGCTCAGCGTTGAAATTGATCGTGAAAAGGCGTCGCGGTATGGCCTGAGTTTGTCGGACATACAGGATGTCGTGGCGATATCAGTCGGTGGCCGCGAGGCAGGTGTGCTTTTTGAGGGGGATCGCAGGTTTGAAATAGAAGTGCGGTTGTCCGATGAATGGCGAAACAATATCGACAGAATCGAACAACTTCCCATACGGCTTGCAAGTGGCGACCAGGTCGGAGGTTCGAGCTTCATACGTCTAGGTGACGTGGCGACGGTTATTTCGACCCCTGGACCAAACCAAATCAGCCGAGAAGATGGCAAGCGAAGGGTGGTCGTTACCGCAAACATCCGCGAACGTGATATCGGATCTTTTGTGGCGGAGGCGAAAGCGCGTTTAGACGAGTCTGTAGACGTACCGCCAGGCTACTGGACGGCTTGGGGCGGCACGTTTGAGCAGCTTCAGTCTGCGGCAAAACGGCTGCAGATTGTGGTTCCAGTATCGCTATTGTTGGTATTCACCCTGCTCTTCATGATGTTTGGCAATTTCAAGGACGGTTTGCTTGTCTTCACTGGCGTACCTTTTGCGCTGACAGGGGGGATAGCTGCGTTGTGGTTGCGTGATATTCCACTGTCAATTTCAGCGGGGGTCGGTTTTATCGCCCTTTCAGGGGTCGCCGTATTGAACGGGCTGGTAATGATCTCTTTCATTCGTATGCTTCGCGAAACCGGATTAGGTTTGGATGACGCGATCAGGCAAGGGGCTTTGACTCGGTTAAGACCGGTTCTGATGACGGCACTGGTTGCTTCTCTGGGGTTTATTCCAATGGCGCTGGCTGTTGGTACTGGTGCCGAAGTGCAACGGCCTTTGGCGACAGTCGTCATAGGGGGAATACTGTCTTCGACGGCGCTGACACTGCTGGTGCTACCAGTGCTTTACCGATTGGCTCATCAACGCTCGGGCATACGCTCGTAGAATGGCAGGCGACGCCGTTGTTGTGTCACACGGCGTATGCTGCCTGGATTTTCAGAAGCTGATTTGATTAGCGGGCGCCGGCAGTTTCAGTTGAACTGCCGGTTGGCTCTGGGTTTTGCCCGCAATTGCAAACAGTTGGCAATGCCCTTTTGAGTCCTGCGCCAAAGCCGTGGATCGCCAGGCTAGATAATTGAAGGGGGCTGGCGCGGGATAAATGCCGGGAGATGACCATCAACAAAAAAGCCAACTAGATAATCATCTAATTGGCTTGTTGAGCAGCTATGAATAAAACCGCTTACTCGATTTGTCGCACTAGGACAATACTCAGTCTTGAGTGTCAGCGCTCGCTTTTGCCTCCTCCTTACGCTTGCTCTCCTCCTTACGCTTGCTCTCCTCCTGCTTTGCCACATAGGAATTATCACGATCACTTTGGATATGTTGCGGAGCTCTAGCGGATGATACACCGCTAAGTGCGCGATCACTGCCATCCTCAGCCAGTACGTTAGCCGACATTAAAGCGATAACAAATGGTATAGCCAGTTTACTGATTGCTTTCATGGAACCTCCTCGTTTGTATACGCCATAGCTTACCGAAGATGAGTGACAGCAAGCTGAGCACAAAATGACAAATTGGTTATTATTGAGTTATGTCCGAATAATTAAAGCGTTCTTGTGTTTGATGCGTCTTTTATGACGAAGTCCTGCGGATTTCATGTTTATGTCAAAATTGTAATGTGACCGTCGGTAGTTGTCAACAATGATGTCCGGTAACTCATGCTGCACATCTTTCCTTTTCCGTTACCTCCTCATGCAGGTTGTCCGGGTTAAGCCAGACACTATCAATAGGTCTCCAGTTGCGTGTCGGACGCTTTCTCCAGCGAGCCGGATTGGCCTGTTTGGCGGCTTCATATACGGCGCTGCGGCTAGCCAGAATATCCCGGTCCAGACCAGCATGACGCTGCTCCGGTGTAACGAAGCGGATCCCGCTGTGCCGGTGCTCGCTGTTATACCAGTTCACGAAGCGTTGCACCCAGGCACGGGCCTGGCCGATGTCCGCGAAGCGCTTTGCAGGGTACGCTGGACTGTATTTCAAGGTCTTGAACATCGCCTCAGAGTACGGGTTGTCATCGCTCACCGATGGACGGCTGAACGAAGGCACCACACCCAGCCTTTGCAGGGTTGCCAGCATGGTGGCCCCTTTCATCGGGCTGCCATTATCCGAGTGCAGCACCAACTGATCACGGCGGATGCGGTGGCGTAGACAAGCCTTGCTGATCAGGGTAGAGGCATGTGCTGATGATTCATTGTGGTGGATCTCCCAGCCCACGATCATGCGGCTGAAGATATCCATTACCAGATAGAGCCGGTAGAACTCTCCGCGCACAGCGCCAGGTAGGAACGTGATGTCCCATGACCAGACCTGGTTCGGTGCCGTAGCCACCCAGGCTTGCGGCTTTTCAAATGTGCGCGGTGCAGCAGCCCGCCCACGAGGATGCACCTGTGCATGCGCTCGTAGAACCCGGTAGAAGCTGGATTCACTGGCAAGGTAGATGCCCTGATCAGCCAGTCGGGGAACAATCTGGCCGGGAGGCAAGCTCTGATGTTCCGCCCTATTACACACGGTGAGGATCTGCTCCTTTTCCTGTGCAGTCAGTGCATGGGCGCTGGCCTTGCGGACAGCTCCCTTGCGTTGATCTACCAGCGTTTTACACCGTTGCCAGCGGCGCAGCGTACGGTCGCTCAGACCGAGCACCGCACAGGCCTTGTGCCTGCGTGCACCGGCTTGCACCGCTTCAGCAATCAAGGTAATGGCCATCTGTTTTATCAGCTCGGAGATCAGTCGTCCTCGCTGGTGCCCCAGATGGCCCGGGCTTTTTTTGACAGGGTCAGCAAGGCGGCTGCCTCCGCCAGAGCACGCTCCTTGCGCAGCAGCTCCTTTTCAAGTGCACGACTCTTCTTGCGCTCAGCTACCAGCTGCGTCCTGTCAGCTGGATGGCCGCCAGCATCCATGCTCTCAAAGGCCTCTTTCCAGGCCTCCAGTTGTTCCGGGTATAGCCCGTACTCCCGACAATAGGTCGAGCGTTCCGCTTCATTCATGGGCGCGGTCTGGATGACCGCTGCCAATTTGGCACGGGCATCCCAGCGATCCGGGCTGGAAGGTTTGGCTGGCACAACAAATCCTCTGGTCTGAAACTGCTTTTTCCAAGCATACAGCGTTGGCTCCGAAACGCCGGTCTCCCGGCTCAGCTGGGCAACACTCTGATTAGAGGGCGGCATCATCTTCTTGACGGTCTGTTCTTTGAATTCTGGACTGTAACTTGGCACTGCATCACTCCGTCCGCTCCCTCAAATATCAATGGTAAACGAGCGGACATCTATTGTGACCGAGGGGGCCGTCAGTTTGGTGTTATTTTAATCCGGCATACTCCGCCTTATAACCATTAGACAAATAAAGTCTTATCGCGATGTATGCCACAGTTAAGGAGCAACTGATGAATAAAAGCCAAATCCTTTTTCCTGCTTTGGTTTTGGCTATCGGTTCGGGTAGTGCGCGGGCTGCTGAGCAGGCTGATGGATTCGTTGAGGGAAGTAGCCTGGACCTGACCAACCGAAACTTTTACTTCAACCGTGATTTTCGCAACGGCCAGTCCAGCCCTGTAGGTAATGGCTATTCTGAAGAATGGGCTCATGCGGTTATTGGAGAATTTCGCTCTGGCTTTACTCATGGCACCATTGGCTTCGGTGTCGACGCATTTGCCATGTTGGGGCTCAAGCTTGATTCAGGCGGTGGCCGCTCAGGCGCAGGTGGCTCTGTCGACCTTCTGCCCTATGACAGTGCGGGCCGTGCTGAAAATAGTTACTCCAAAGTAGGGGGTGCGGTTAAGGCAAGATTTCAAGATACCGAAATAAAAATAGGCGATGTATTTCCGCAGACGCCGGTAGTGTATTACGGCGATTACCGGTTACTGCCCCAAAGCTTTCGGGGTGTCAATCTGGTCAGCACTGAGGTCGATAAACTGACCATTCAGGCGGGCCGCCTGCACTCCATGAGCCAACCCAATACAAGTAGCATGCGAGACGATTTTGCTACGTTCTATGCAGGCCCGGTCAGTTCGCCTTGGGTTGCTTATTTTGGCGGGGATTATGACCTAGGTCGTAACGTCAATGTCAGTCTTTACACCAGTCGGCTCAAGGATGCATGGGATCAACATTACGCAGGCACATCATTTACTTATCCGTTGGCAGCTAATCTGACGCTGATGGGCGGCCTTAACTATTACCGCGCGGTTGATCAAGGTCGGGAGTTGTTAGGCCGTTTCGATAATGATATTTACAGCGGTAATGCCGGTGTGCAGTTTGGTCCACATACGGTCACTGTTGCATTACAAAGAAATAGTGGCGATGACGATTTTGATTATCTGCGTCAGTCCGGCTCTATTTATCTGGATAACTCGATTCAATATAGTGACTTTAACTCGCCCAAAGAAAACTCCCGGCAGATTCGGTATAACCTGGATATGACGACGTTTGGCTGGCCCGGGCTAAGTTTAATGACCCGTTATGCACAGGGGCGAGATGCAAACTACTCCGGCGCTAATGATGTCTATGTCCGTCTTGATGGAAACGGTGTGCCATTGACGAATCAAAAGCGGTGGGAGCGTAACGTGGAAGCTAGCTATGTTGTTCAAGGGGGAGGAATGAAAGGTTTGACCTTCAGGCTTCGCCAAGCGACGACCCGTGCTACCGAATTTGAATCCGACCTTGATGAAGTTCGTCTGATTGTAGAGTACCCACTAGAGGTGCTCTGAGCGGCTTGGTGGCCAAGCGTGGGATCGTATTGCTCACGCTTGATCGCGCCGCTGAGCGCATGAGCGAGAGCCTGTGTTGAGAGCTACATTGGTTTTTGATCTTGCGACCAAGCAATGATTTATTACCGTCTTCATCTCTTGCAGCAATTTGCTCCTTCAAAAAGAGATGTTTTAGCGCCTTAACCGGCGCTTTTTTTGCTTTACGATTGTCGGCAGGGCGGTCTCAGAGGCCAACCCAACCCAGCGTCAGCACTGCCAGCAACAAGTAGCGGGCAGCCTTGGCCAGGGTGACGATTAACAGAAAGCTCCAGAAAGGTTCGCGCATGACGCCGGCGACCACGGTAAGTGGGTCGCCAATGATCGGCACCCAACTGAGCAGTAGCGACCAGCGACCAAAGCGATGATAAGCCCGCTGTGCCTGTTCCAGCTTGCCTTCGCTGACCGGAAACCAGCGCTTTTGCCGGTAGCGTTCAATTGAGCGGCCGAGCAGCCAGTTGAGCGCGGAGCCAAGCACATTGCCAGTGGTTGCGACCGTCAATAATGCCCAGGCAGCATAACGATCTGTCAGCAATAGCCCGACCAGCACCGCTTCTGACTGCATCGGCAATAGCGTGGCAGCGCCGAATGCTGCGACGAAAAGTCCAAAATAGCCGGAAAGCTCAAGCCACACGTCAGGCATTGAGCCCGGTCCAGCCGTGAATACCGATATATACCCCCACCCCGATGATCAGTACGCTGGAAAAATAAGGAGCGCGGCGTGCCACCGTGCTGAGCCAGGGCCAACGATTGGATGCTTGTCGTGCGCCGATGGCGGCAGCGGCGCCGACACTGACCAGCGTGATTGCCAAACCAATACTGAAGCACAACACCAGTACCGCTCCCAGCGTGACTTCCTTCACCTGCAGGCAGAGCAGCAACACGGTAATCGCCGCCGGACAGGGGATCAAACCACCGGTCAGTCCGAACAGAATGATCTGGCCGGTGCTGATATTACCATTGCTGAAACGCGTGCGGATATCCTGAGCATGCGCTCGTTCGTGGGCATCCTGATAGCCTTCCATCGACAGCTCAAGCCCTGCACGTTTGATGTGATCGTGGCTATGAACATGTTCATGATCATGATGGTGGTTGTGGTGCTGATGCGCGCTAGCCTCCTCGAACTGCCATGTTTGTTCGCCCCGCCAGGTGCGCCACAGCATACACAGGGCGATGAGAATAATGATGGCGGCGCTGGCAAGCTGGAAGTAGGGTTCGGTAGTGTCAGCGTCGAGATTCTGCCCCAGATACATGCCAAACATGGCCACTAACCAGACTACCGCCGTGTGAGAAATCGTCGCTGCGAAACCAAGCAGAACGGCCTGTTTTACCGTGCCGCGAATCGCCACGATAAACGCCGCCATCATGGTTTTGGAGTGTCCAGGCTCCAGGCCGTGCAGAGCCCCCAGCAGTATGGCAGTGGGAAAGTACAGCCAAGCCTGTGAAGCCCCTTGTTGCAGTAGTTCAGCGAAGCTCGACATGGGGAAACCGCCCTCGAAGGAGGTCTATAGGTATTTGGTGATTTGCTTGAAATCTTCCAGTGGTGCACGCTCACCGCCGGAAAGCGCTTCTACCGTGTGCTCCAGACAGTGATCAATATGGTCCTGAATAAGCGTTCGCTTGGCTTGGCAGACGGCCTTTTCGACCGCGTGCAACTGTTGTGCAATATCGACACAGGGGCGGCTGCTTTCAATCATGGTGATGATGCTGCGTAGGTGACCCTCTGCCCGTTTCAATCTTTTGACGATATCGCCATGGCTTGCGTGCTGGTGGCCCTCTGCGCTTTCGCTCATGTATTGAGTCTCATGTCTGGATGGATTATGCTCGCATCCTATCCCCCTGGAGGGGATACGGTCAATCCGTCGAATCAGCAAGACTCACGAGCCCCAGGCACCGGACCCTCAAGCTATGCCTAGCAAGCCCATCAGCGCCAAGATGATATTTGCCCTTGCTCTCGTCATATTGATGGCGTGGGTCGGGCATAGCTCGGCATTAGTGAATGGCGCCAGCCCGCCCGCCTGGGGCGACAAGCATGCTCACGCGCATTCGCATTCGCACGGCAACGACGTTCCAACCTGCGCAATCTGTGCGGATCACTTCCATTCATCGCTGACTGCTGATCACGTGCACGAAACGCCGCACCTGAATATGCCTCTGGGCTTAAGCGCTCAATCGAAGAGTGCGGCGCTTCTGCGTGACGCTGGCAGTTTTGTGCCTGCAGCACCGATCTTTTTATTCAAACGGCCTCCCCGTCCTGATCTGGTGTGCTGACAACTCCGCCTCGCGGCTTTTAACCACCGTCATTCAGGACTAAATAATGCATTCTTTTCCAGGAAGTGATTCGGGCAGATTCCCTGTAGGCTCGAGTCGCCCGCTATTACTGTTTTTACTGTTCACCGCGCTGATGTTTATAGGTATGCCTGACGCATTTGCCCACGCTGTCGCCGAAGGCGACAAGGGCTACATTCAGGAAATCTCTGGCGTGAACCTCATTGCCTTCATGTACCTCGGGGCCAAGCACATGGTCACCGGCTATGATCATCTGCTATTTCTGCTGGGGGTGATTTTCTTCCTCTACCGCATGCAGCATATCGCTATCTATGTAAGCCTGTTTGCTGTTGGACACTCGCTCACCATGCTGCTGGGCGTATACTTCAATATCGGTATCAACAGCTACATCATCGACGCGATCATCGGCCTATCCGTGGTGTACAAGGCGCTGGATAACCTGGGCACTTACCAGCGCTGGTTTGGTTTTCAACCCAACACCAAAGCCGCCACCTTGATCTTTGGTTTGTTTCACGGCTTTGGCCTGTCGTCGAAGATTATCGAATACGACATCTCCCCGGATGGTCTGGTCCCGAACCTGCTTGCGTTCAACGTCGGCGTGGAAATGGGTCAGCTGATTGCCTTGGCCATGATCCTGATTGCAATGAGCTTCTGGCGTAAGACTGACGGCTTCTTCCGTCATGCCTACACCGCCAACGTCGCCATGATGGGCGCGGGATTTCTGCTCATCGGCTATCAGCTCACCGGCTACTTTATTGCCTGATTCTGGAGAAATTTATGTACAACACCGATATGCCCTCACGCGCTGAACTACCCAGTACAGCAAAACTGATTCGCTCTACCATCATCTCCGCCATCGTTGCACTGGTGCTTCTGGTGACCGTGGTCATGCCCGCCGAATACGCGATGGACCCGACAGGTGTAGGCCGTTTGTTGGGTTTGACTGAGATGGGCGAGATCAAACAGCAACTCGCCGATGAAGCCGCTGCTGACGAAGCTGCGCAGTTGAATGCGGTACCCACTACCACTCAGGCGTTTTCACCCGAGCCCGCTGCACCTGCTCAGCAGGCCGAGACTTCCCACCCTGAGCCACAAATCGAAGCCACTGCCTCAACCCCTGCGCCCGCAGCTGCGGCGGAGCCCGAATGGAAAGATGAGGTACAGTTTGTCCTTACTCCTGGGGAAGGCACGGAGTTCAAGCTGACGATGGAGGACGGCGCGGTTGCCAGCTTTCACTGGGTATCCGATGGGGGGGCGGTGAACTTTGATGCCCACGGTGATGGCAGTGGCCAGTCGATTTCCTACGAGAAAGGGCGTGGTGTAGCGGAGGATGAAGGTGAACTCACGGCGGCGTTCACCGGCAATCATGGCTGGTTTTTCCGTAACCGGAACACTGAGGATGTCACGCTGACTCTCCGCACTCGTGGCAACTACGGTGAGTTAAAGCGGGCGATGTGAAGCGGAAGACCTAATTACGCCCAAGCCAGTCTCGAATTGAGGCTGGCTTGGGTTGGGGACCTCGACCACGCGCACTGGATTGATATCGCTGACGTAGTCGTCGAGGCTTTCGGGAAGCAAGGTGCTTTGACCTCGGTGTTCACCCTGGATAAACCGTTTCATTGATTTCCCTTGCAATGAGATTCTCAGAAATTATAGCAAGGGTCTGAGATAGCGTTTTTACACACTCTGGGCCAAAAGCTGCCCATAGCCTTCGTAGCTATAGGCTAACGGCGGCAGAAGTGCTAACTAGAGCGCCTAAGAAACGCCCGGCCAAACTATGGTAACAATCTAAGGCCAAACTATGGGTTCATGCACACTAGAACCAGCACCACCCCTCCGCTGTACCAGCACTCACACGTCAGCCGCCCGCTTCGCCCGCCTAGCCTCAAACCAGCCTCGCGCATTGTCACCCAACACAAGCATGCACGGCGTGATAAACAGCGTCAGTACGGTCGCTATGGTCAGGCCACCGGCGATGGCGCTGGACAGCTGGGTCCACCATTGGGTAGAGGGCGCGCCGAAGCCCAGGCTCGGCTCAAGCAAATTGACATTCACCGCCAACACCATGGGCATCAGACCCAATACCGTGGTGATGGATGTGAGCAGTACTGGCCGCAGCCTTAAACAGCCGGTCTCATGCGCTGCCTCGAGGGCAGAGGCACCTGCGGCACGGATCTGGTTGTAGGTGTCGATCAAGACGATGTTGTTGTTCACCACAATGCCCGACAGGCCGATGATGCCCATACCGACCATAACGATGCCAAACGGCTGACTGTTGATCAGTAACCCCAAGAGCACGCCGGCGGTGGAAAAAACGATAGCCGACATCACCAGCATGGCCTGGTACCAGCTGTTGAATTGAATCAGCAGAATCAACAGCATGAGAAATATCGCGGTGACGAAGGCGGTAGCCAGGAAGCTGGCAGCCTCCTGCTGATCGGCGCCCTCGCCCGCTGTATTCACCCGTACCCCATCCGGCAATTCCAGCCCACTGTTCAGCAGCGCGTTGAGCCGCTCTCCCACCTGGGCGCCGTCGGCCAGATCGGATTTGATAGTCACTGCGCGATTGCCATCAATACGATTGAGCACGCTGGTTTTAGGCGCCGGTTCGACCGTGACGAAATTACTGATGGGCACCTGCCCTCTGGGCGTCTGCACAGTGAGCCGGGTCAACTCCTCGATGGAGCGCCAGCTTTCAGGGAAGCGCACACGGATATCCACTTCATCGCTGGCGTATTCCGGGCGGTATTTCGCCAGCAGCAGACCGTTGGTAACCATTTGCACCGCGTTGCCGACAGTGAGCACATCGGCGCCAAACCGAGCGGCAGCCGCGCGGTCCACGTTCACCAGCCACTCAATACCAGGGAGGCTGCGGTCATCTTCGATATCGACAAAATTGCCCAGGCTATTCATCTTCTCGACTATCAGTTCGACCGCCGCGTCGATGGATTCCTGCTCCAGCCCCGTCACATGTAGCTCAATGGGTTTGCCCGCCGCTGGTCCACCTTCCTGCTCGCGGAACTCCAGAATAATGCCGGGAATATCGTCAGTCATGGCGCGCATGTCATTCAAAATGGCAGCCGCTCGGCGGCGCTCGTGCCACTCGGTAAACTGGAATTGCACGGTACCCACCACATCCGGAGGCAGCTCGCTATTGGTGGTCACCAATGAGCGCGCGTACAGCGCCTTGACCTCGGACAGGCCCAGCAGTCGCTGCTCGACCCGCTGCAGCAGCTCATCGCGCTCGTGAATGGACAGGTCGCCGCGCGCCCTGACCAGTACCTGGGCGGACTCAGGCTCCACAGAGGGGAAAAATTCTACGCCGTGGTTAAAGCTGCCGTAAGCAATGAAGATCAGCACCATCGCCAGCAACATACCGAGAAAGGTCTTGCCCGGGCGCTGCAACAGCTTCGCCAGCAGATTGCCATAAGCTTTTCCGGCGCGGCTGACGCCAGCCTCCGAGACCACCGGCTTATGTCGTTTAAGTGATCCCAGCACCGGCAGAAATATCAACGCCATGACCAGGGAAGCGAGCAGGGCAATGATCACCGTCGCTGGCAGGTAACGCATGAATTGGCCAACCATGCCGGGCCAGAAGAGCAACGGCCCGAATACAACAATGGTCGTCGCGGTGGAGGCGATGATTGGCCAGGCCATGCGTTCTGCCGCTTGGCCCCAGGCCTGAGGGGGTGTTTGACCATCGGCAATATTGCGATCAGCCAGCTCGCTGACCACTATGGCCCCATCCACCAGCATGCCGGCGACCAGAATCAAGGCAAACAGCACGATGACATTCATGGTGAAACCGATCAGATAGATCACCAGAATGGCCGCGAGAAAGGCCCCGGGAATGGTAATGCCGACCAGCAGCGCCGAGCGCATGCCCATGGTGGCGACGATCAGGATCAGCACCAGCACCACGGCGGTCAGTACGTTATTGAGCAAGTCAGACAACATGCTCTCGACTTGCGTGGACTCATCCATGATGTAGTGCACTTCAAGCCCTTCAGGAAAGTACTGACGGGCTTCATCGATCAGCGCACGGGTCTGCTCGACTGTCGATATGATGTTGGCCCCGGCGCGCTTTTTGACTTCCAGCACCATGGCCGGTTGCCCATTGATCCGGGCAAACCCGAGGGGGTCCTTGAAGCTGCGATTGATGGTGGCCACATCGGCAAAAGTTACCACGGTGTCGCCATCCACTTTGACTGGCATATTCAGCATGTCATCGAGGTTCTCGATTACCCCAGGCACCTTGATCGACATGCGACCTTGGCCGGTATCCATGCTGCCCGCCGCGACCAGACGGTTGTTGTTGGACACCAGATTGAACAGCTCCATGTAGTCCAGGCCATAGGTTTCAAGTGCCTGCGGGTCGACTACAATCTCGAGCAGATCTTCCCGGTCACCGCCAATCTCGACCTCCAGCACTTCGGCAATGCCTTCGATTTCCTCCTGCAGCCGGCGTGCAATAAATACCAGTTCGCTTTGTGAAACCGGCCCGGCCAAGCCGACTGACAGCACCGGGAACAGTGCGACATTGATCTCGTTTACGGTAGGTTCATCGGCTTCGCTGGGTAGTTTGCTGCGAGCCGCATCGACCTTTTCGCGCACATCAGTCAGCGCCCTGTCCGCATCAAAACCAGCATCAAACTCCAGCATCACCGAGGCGTGTCCCTCACTGGAAACCGAGATCATCTTCTTCACGCCTTCCAGAGAGCGCAGCTCGTGCTCAATCGGCCGGACCAGCAGGCGCTCGGCGTCCTCCGGGCTGATGCCGTCCAGCGTTAGCGAAACGTACATCATCGGGATGGCGACGTCCGGGTTGGCTTCCTTGGGAATGGCGTTATAAGCCACCAGCCCGCCGATAAACAGGAAGACCAACAAGGTGATCACAGCGCGGCTGCGATCAATCGCGGCGTGAATCACACTGCTCATTCGGCGGCACCCGTTCCCGGTAGCGGCATGGGGGAGGTAGCATCCGAATCCTCGACGGCGGCTTGCACCAGCTTTGTCGTCACCTGCTGCCCGGGTCTAACGAAACCCGCGCCCTGGGTAATCACCTGCAGCCGTTCAGGCAGGCCTTCTACCGTAGCGCCATCATTGGTGATCGCCACCACCCTGACCGGATGATTAACGACCTGACCGCTTTCATCCACGGCATGCACACCCAATTGACCATCAGGACCGAGCCTTAAAAGCGCGGGCGAGAATTGATGGGCCAGTACCGGAGGCAGCTGGATCCGCAGCGTGGCGCTGCCTCCCGCTACTCGCAAAAGTTCGGGGTTATCAGCTTCGATCTCGACATAAAAGCTACGCGTTTCTGGGTCAGCAGCCAGGCTGACGAAACGGACCTGCCCCTGCAGTTCGCGCCCACCCATCAACTGCACCTTCACTTCTTGTCCCACAGCTACCCTGCTGGCGTCCTGCTGCGGTATCTGTGCGCTGGCCTTCAAGCGCTTCACATTGACCAAGGACATCAGCTCAGCGCCGGACTGAACCAGCCCGCCAACCTCGACATGGCGACGATCCACGACGCCATCAAAGGGAGCTATCGGCTGGCTGTACTGCACGGCCAGCTCGGCTGCTTCCAGCTCGGCTGCCGCACGGGCCAGCTCGCCTTCCAGGCGCACTATTTCGGTCTCGGTAGCGTAGTTTGAAGCCCTCAATTTGCGCGTGCTTTCCAACTCCGTCTGGCGTAGCCGGTAACTTGCCCGGGCTTGGGCCAACTGCTTGCTGCGGCCCTCATCGGAGAGCTCAAGCAGTACATCGCCAGCGGAGACCTGATCACCCTGCTGCCGCGCCAGATTCTCAACCCGCCCGGAGACCTGGGCCATCACCTGGACATGCTGCCACGGCTGTAATTGACCTTGCAGGACCTGCTCCCGGGCCAGAGGCTGTGCCTGGGACCAACGGGTCTCAACCTGATGCAACCCTTTCCTCTGATTGCTCTTCAAGCGGAGGAGCTTCGTCCTGAGCGCTGCGTCTTTCACCCAACAGCAACCATAACACCAGCAGCACTGCCATGATGATCGCGAGCCAAACAGGGGAAAGGCGGCGGGAGAAGGGTTTTTTGAGCGAAGCAATCACGACAGATCCTTGTAAAAGGCGCGCAAGCAAAAGCGAACGGGAGGACGCCGAGGCAGTTTTATTAGCATCCGCGATTATATCCGAGATTTACCGAGAGTGTCTGGGCACGGCTCGGAGGATATACAGCGACACCCGTATTTCCAGCTCCATCCAGCTTGTCTGAATAAAAAGCAGCGGGCTGACACGGCCTTAGTTGAGGCTCTCGGCTGCTCACAAGGGTAAGCTTCACCACTGCTGCTCCTCCCGCCGCTGCCAAGTACCTCACTCGAATCTAAGATCACTGGATGGAAAAAATCCTTCACACAAGCAGCATCTTGCCATGTAATCTGACCGATACATGTTTCCTACAGAGACAACACATGACCCTCAAGAAAACACTGCTAATCGCAACGCTGTTGACCCCAGCACTATTCGCCAATGCGCATGAATATGATACCGGCGAGCTGCATATCGAGCACCCGTGGTCACGTGCTATGCCACCGAGCGCCCCTACCGCTGCAACCTATTTTGTCGTGCATAACAAGGGCTCCGAAGCCGATACCCTGCTTGGCGCCAGCAGCCCGCACGCAGGCAAGGTCGAGCTGCATGAGCACGTGCATGCAGATGGCTTGATGAAAATGCAGCAGGTACAGAACGTAGAGGTGCCCGCTGGCGGTGAAGTGCGCTTCGAGCCGATGGGCTATCACGTGATGATGTTCGATCTGCAGGGGCAGGCCAAGGATGGTGAGCGGTTCCCGCTGACGCTGAACTTCGAGAAAAGCGGCTCGATTGAAGTGGAAGTGGCTGTTCAGTCCGAGGCACCGGATGGCGCCAACGGGCACGGCGAAGGCCATAGTGATCACCAGCATTGAGGCTGGGGCGGCAAGTCAAACCCGCTCTGCAAGCTACACCTTATTCAGAGCGTCTGAAACTCGGCGCGATCAGCCGGTACAGATAGATAAGCACAATCACAGCAACGACGATTTTCGAACCGGGGTCGAGAAACTCGGCCACCCGGTCATACTCGGCATGCAACAGATAGCCGGACAGCGTCAGGACGGAGGTCCAGAGCAGCGAGCCGGCAATACTCAATAGCGAGAATGACAGCAACGGCATTCGGACCAGACCCGCCGGAACCGAGATCAAGGTGCGGATCGCCGGGATCAGCCGGCCGAAAAACACCGCCTTGCCACCATGCGCCTTGAACCATAGTGACGCTTCGCCAACATCCTTTTCCGAGACCGTCATCCAGCGGCCGTGCCGGCGCGCCAGATGACGCACCCGCGCCTCATCCAGCAGAGAACCGGCAAAATACCAGGGTAGCGTCCCGAGGAATGAGCCCAGCGTACCAACCAGCACGACGGCGAAAAAATTCAGATCGCCACGGGCGGCCAGAAACCCGGCCAGGGGCATGATCAGCTCGGAGGGAATGGGCGGAAAGATATTTTCCAGAAACATCAGAAACAGAATGCCGAGATAACCACCCTGCTCAATCACACCAACGATCGCATCGAACACCCTTGTGCTCCCCGACAGATAGCTCAGGCACTAAAGTGGCCCGAGCACGATTGCGCGCTACTCTAGCGCGGCGCTCAGGAAAGAAGAAGTTCTCCGCTGCACTGGCACGACGGCCGGTACAGCAGAGGCCGATCAGATGATCAGCAGCTCGCCTTGCGCCACGACCGGGCCGGTAGGCTGGCCAGTGGGCGAACCGCCCTGTGGCTCAAGCGAAACAGCGAAGACACTGGAAACCTGCGCCAGCGCCAGCAGCGTGTCGGGCAGTTCCATACTGGCCGCGCCCTGCTCCGGCAGCAGGCCCATCGAGATCGGCTCACGATCGCCAGCGATCAACCACAGCTCGGCAACCCGGCCTTCCAGCTCCAGCGTGGTAACAGGCATCACCACCATGCGCTTGTGCTCGGCATCCAGCAGTGCGGTGAACGCCGGCTCGCCGCCTTCCAGGTGCAACGTGGCCGTCATCAGCGCGGGCTGCCCCGGCGCCGGCGGCGTCGGGGGCCAGAGCACGAGCGCCAGAACCAGCACCGCCGCCAGACTGCCAGCCGACAGCCAGCGCCACAACGCCAGACTGTTAAAGAAACCGCCAGGTGACTGCGCCGGCACCCTCTCCTCTACACTCCGGCTTGCGCGCTCAACCGGCAACCCCAGTTCGTCGCGCAGCCGCGCCCAGATAAACGCCGGCGGCGCGGACTCGGGGATTTCATTGACCAGCGGCGCCAGCCGCTCCTGCCAGGCCACGAGCTGCTGCGCCAGAGCCTGATCGCCGTCCAGTTGTCGTTCCAGCGCCTGGCGCTCCTCGGCGCTCAGTACGCCTAGCACATACTCGGCCAGGCGCAGGTCCTGTTCTTCATGCGATGCGGACATAGTCATTGTTCCAGGCAAGCCTTGAGGCTTAGCAATCCCCGGCGTATCCAGCTTTTCATCGTACCCAGCGGCACCCCAGTGCGGGCGGCCAGATCATCATAGGTGCAACCGTCGAAGAACGCCGTTCTGATCACTGTACGCTGCTTGTCCTGCAGAGCCGACAGGCAGGTGTCCAGGCGCTGCTGGTCACTGGCCTGCTCGAGAATACCGAGAGTGTCCTGCTGGTGCGGGAGTTCATCCAGATCAACCGGATCAAGGTGGGCGTCGACGCCACTGAGTCGCAGTCGGTCGATACACTTGTTGCGCGCCAGCATCGCCAGCCAGGTGATCGGGTTGCCGCGCTGGGCATCGAACAGCGCAGCCTTGCGCCAGACCAGAATGTAGATTTCCTGCAGAGCGTCTTCAGCATCGCTACGTTGCGCCAGCATGCGCTGGCAGATGCCGAACAGCTTGCCGCTGGTCAGTTGGTAAAGCCGCTCGAAGGCCTGGGCGTCGCCCTGGCCGACAGCCAGCAGCAGAGGGCTCAGGCGCGCGGTCGGTTCGGTGTTATTGTCGGTCACATGCTCAATCCAGCAGTTGGCGGGCGACGCGCCGGCAGTTGGGATCAGCGGCCGCGCGTGTGATCCAATCTATCAGCAAAGCCGCGATGCAACCACCTCGTCGCGCAGCGGCTCACTCCTCCAGCGTTCCGCCACCCAGAGCCACATACAGATTCACCAGATTCTGCACCTCGGCACGCCGTGTCTGGATCAAGGCTTGCTCAGCCTCGAACAGACTGCGCTCGGCATCCAGCACTTCGATGTAGTTCACCACGCCTTCCTGATAACGCTTGCGCGCCAGATTGACCACGCGCTGCAGGGTGTCGGTGTTGCGCTGCTGGGCGTCCACCTGGTCCGCGAGGTAGCGGCGCCCGGCCAGCGCATCTGCCACCTCATTGAAGGCCGTCTGAATAGTGCTTTCGTACTCGGCGATGGCTATATTGTCGCGCGCCTGGGCTACGGTCAGATTGCCGCGGTTACGGCCAAAGTCAAAAATCGGCAAGGTAATGCTGGGGCCGATGCTCCAGGTTTCATTACTGCTGCTGATCAGATTGCTGAACTCGCTGGAGGCGTACCCAAAGCTGCCGATCAGCGAAACCTGCGGAAAGAACGCAGCCCGTGCGACACCAATATTGGCCTTGGCGGCAATCAGGCGCTGCTCGGCGGCAAGAATATCCGGACGATTCACCAGCAGACTGGACGATAACCCAGCGTCCAGAGCCGGCGGACTGGACTGCTCAGCCAACGACAGTGGCTGTGGCAAGGGCTCGGCCACCACACCGCCAGTCAGCACTGCCAGCAAGTTCTGACTCTCCGCACGGGTCAGCATAATGGCTGCCAACTGCGTCTCGGCCTGAGTAAGAAGTGCCTCTGCCTGGTTGAAATCCAGCGCTGAGGTGATTCCCGCATCCAGACGCACCTTGGCAATCCTCAGGCCATCACGCCGGCTGATCACTGTAGACTCAGCCAATGCAATACGCTCAACCGCTTCGCGCAACCCCAGATAGGTGGAAGCCACATCGCGGATCAACGACAGGCGGAAGGCCTGCTGCGCCTCAATGCTGGCAAAGTATTCCGCGCGCGCAGCGGTGGACAGATTGCGCACCGCACCCCAGAAATCCAGCTCAAAAGCCGATACCGTCGCATTCACCGAATAGGTCTCGGTCACCGAGCCACCGGCGCCTGGCACACCCTGCGCGGCGCCCTGATTGAAGCGCCCACGGGTCGCATCCGCGCCAATCCCCAGTGAAGGGAAGCGGTCAGCATTCTGCACGCGGTACAACCCGCGTGTTTCCTCGATCCGGTAAACCGCCGCTTGCAAATCACGATTATTTGCCAATGCCTGGCGTATCAGCACCTGCAATTGCGGGTCAGCAAAAAAGTCCTGCCACGGTAATTCAGCGGCGACAAAGCGGCGTTCGTCAGTCAGCGCCTCTCCCTCGGGATAGAACGCTGGCACCGGTGACTCAGGCTGCTGGTATTCAGGCGCCAGTTGGCACCCAGTCAGGGTCAGGGCAAACAGGCATGCCGTGAGTTTATACATGGCGCGGCTCCTGCCCATCGGTGGAGCCCGCTTCGTCATCATCACCCTCGGCCCCTGGCGGCTTCTTGCGCGTCAACCAGCGGCGCACTGCAAGGTAGAACAGCGGCGTGAAGAACACGCCCAATACGGTCGCCATAATCATCCCGCCCATGACCCCGGTACCCACCGCAATGCGGCTGGCAGCGCCCGGGCCTGTCGCCACTACCAGCGGCAGCATGCCCAGAATAAAGGTCAGAGACGTCATCAGAATTGGCCGCAGACGCAGTTTTACCGCCGCCATGGTCGCGTCCATCAGACTCTTGCCCTTGCCTTCTTCTTCGATGGCGAACTCGATAATCAGAATCGCGTTCTTGGCCGACAGCCCTATCACCGTGATCAGTCCGACGTTGAAGTACACATCTGACGGTAGCCCTCGCGTCATGGAAAACAGCACCGCCCCAAGCACGCCCAAAGGCACCACCAACAGCACCGCCAAGGGGATGGTCCAGCTCTCATAGAGCGCGGCCAGCACCAACAGCACTATCAAAATAGAGAGCCCCATCAGCGCACCTACCTGCCCGGAAGCCTGTTGCTCCTCGTAAGACAAGCCGGTCCACTCAAAGCCGAACCCTTCAGGCAGCTCAGCCGCCAGCCGCTCCATCTCGTCCATGGCCTGCCCGGATGAGCGGCCTGGGGCAGCACTACCGGAGATCGTCGTCGCCGGATAGCCGTTGTAGCGCTGCAACTGCGGCGGCCCTGCTGTCCAGGCTACGGTGGTGAAAGCACCAAAGGGCACGATATCGCCCTCCTCCGTGCGTACGGTCAGATCGAGCACATCTTCCGGTGTCATGCGGAAGGGCGCGTCAGCTTGCAGCAGCACACGGTGGATACGCCCTTCACGACTGAAGTCGTTGGCGTAGGCACTGCCGAAGGTAATACTCAGCGTGGCGTTGATGTCACTGATCGACAGGCCCAGCGCGCGCGCCTTGATCCGATCAACATCAACCCGCAGACGCGGTGCCACTTCCTCACCCTCTGGCCGTACGCCGGTCAACAGTTCACTCTGGCTGGCAGCGGCGAGCAGTTGATTGCGCGCTGCCAATAATGCCTCGGCACCCGCACCGGAGCGGTCCTGCAGCTTGAACGAAAAGCCACCGGCCACACCGAGCGATGGAATCGACGGCGGATTCAGGACAAAGACGTTGGCGTCCTTGATGGTACTGAGCGCCCCCATAGCCCGTGCCACCAATGTCTGTGCACTGTTTTCCACACCAGGGCGTTCATCCCAGGGCAGCAGACTGATGAAGGACATCGCATGGGCCTGGCCCTGACCAAAAAAGCTGAAGCCCTGGATAAACACCACGTTCTGTACCTGTGGCAGCTCATCGTAATACGCCTTGACCTGCTCCACGACCAGATCGGTGCGCGCCGCGGTGGACCCGGGCGGGCCTTGAACGGCGGTGATCACAGAGCCCTGATCTTCGGCAGGAATAAAACTGCCCGGCAAGCGCAGAAAAAGTAATCCGGCAATCACCACCAGGGCGACGAACACCAGCAAAAAACGCAGAGGCCGAACCAGAATGGCGCTCACGCCACCTTGATAACGCGTGGTGGTGCGATCAATAAAGCGGTTGAACGGGGCAAAGACTCGCTTGCCCAGCGGTTGGCGCTCACCCTCGCGCACCGGCGGGCGCAGCAATGCCGCACACAGGGCCGGCGTCAGTGACAAAGCCAGAATGGTCGACACAGCCACCGAAATCGCCAGGGTGACCGAGAACTGCCGGTAAATCCCGCCGGTGGACCCAGGAAAGAATGCCATGGGTATAAACACCGCGATAAGTACCAGCGTGGTCCCGATCACCGCAGAGGTCACTTGATCCATCGCCTTGACGGTAGCTTTGTAAGGGCTCAGACCCTCCTCCTCCATCAGCCGCTCGACGTTCTCGACCACGACAATGGCGTCGTCCACCAGGGTACCAATCGCCAGAATCATCGCGAACAGGCTCAGCAGGTTGATCGAAAAACCGAACAGCCATAGCCCCATGCAGGCCCCTGCCAGCGCGATGGGCACCACGATGGTCGGGATGATCGTGGCGCGCCAGCTCTGCAGGAATACGAACATAACCAGAAAGACCAACAGCATGGCCACCGACAGGGTGATCACCACTTCCTTGATCGAGGCACTGATAAAGGGTGTGCTGTCATAGGGCACGATCCAGCCGATGTCCTCGGGAAAACCACGCTCCAGCTCGGTCATCCGGCTTTTGATACCTTCGGCCACCGCCAGTGCGTTCGCGCCGGGAGTCAACTGCACGGCCATACCGGCAGCTTCCTGGCCGTTGATTTCCAGGCGTGTAAGGTAGCTCTCTGCGCCCAGCTCGACTCGCGCGACATCGTCAAGGCGGATGGCCGACCCGTCGGAGTTGGCACGCAGGATAATTTTTGCGAATTCTTCCGGGGTACTCATCCGCCCCTGGGTCTGAATCGTCGCAGTGATCTCGATATTATCGGTATTGGGCAGGTCACCCACCGACCCGCCGGCCGATTGGCTGTTCTGCTCCTGAACTGCCGAGAGCACCTCTGCAGGCGAGAGGCTGAAGCTGGCCAGCTTGTCCGGATCCAGCCAGATGCGCATGGCATACTGCGTGGAGAACTCCCTGATATCGCCTACGCCCGGCACACGGCGTAGCTCATCGACCACCTGCGCGGAGGCGAAGTTACCCAGCTCAAGGGCCGAGTTCTCGCCATTCTTCGACGTCAGCGCGACGATCATCAGGAAGTTGGAAGAGGCCTGATTGACCTGAACACCCTGACGCCGTACCTCTTCCGGCAGGCGCTGTTCCACCCGGCTCAGCCGGTTTTGCACCTCCATCTGAGCGTTATCGATGTTGGTCCCGGACTCAAACGTCAGGTCGATAGACGCGCTGCCGTTAGACCGGCTCGTCGCCTGCATATACAGGAAGCCTTCCACGCCATTGAGCTCTTGCTCTATGACCTGGGTGACGTTGGTCTCCAGCACCGAGGCGTCTGCCCCGGGATAGGTCACACTGATGCTCAGCGACGGCGGCGCAATGCTCGGATATTGCTCAATCGCCAGATCGTTCAGCGCCAGCACGCCGCCGAGGCCAATGATCAGCGCAATAACCCAGGCGAAGACTGGGCGCTTGATAAAGAAATGCGGCGTCATGGAGCATCAGCCCCCTCGGCATTCTGTGCTTCAGGCGCAGAATCGCCTTCGGCGGGTGCTTCAGGCGCGGCCGTAGGATCGTCAGGCGCCTCGGCAATGCGCACTTTCTGGTCAGGACGGACCTTCTGCAAACCAGAAACGATGACTCGATCGCCTGGCTCCAGGCCGCCGGTGATGATCCACTTCCCATCACGCTGTTCGCCGACCTTGACCGGCCTGACAGCCACGGTATCTTCATCGTTGACTAGCCGAACTGTCGGCCCCTGTTCGCTCATCTGTACCGCACGCTGCGGCAACAGCATGCCCTCGGCACGGGTACCCGCCTGAATACGCGCACTAACAAACTGACCCGGCAACAGCAAGCGGTCGGGATTGGGGAATTCAGCGCGCAGGGCCACTGTGCCGGTCGCCTGATCAATGGTCATCGCATAGAAATTCATCTGCCCGACCTGATCAAACTCGCTACCGTCTTCGAGCGTCAGCGTCACAGCAACATCGCCACCCTCGGGCCGGGTCAGTTCACCCGAGGCCAGTTGCGAACGAATGGACAACAGCTCCGAGCTGGACTGGGAGAAATTCACATAGACCGGATCAAACTGCTCCACCCGCGTCAGCAGCGTTGCCTCAGTCGCACTGACCAGCGCCCCTTCGGTGACCTCAGCCCGACCTGCACGGCCGGCAATTGGGGTACTGATCGTGGTGTAGTCCAGATCCAGTTGCGCCGCGTCCAATTGGGCCTTGGCCTGGGACACATCCGCCTGAGCGGTACGCAATCGAGCAACCGCCGAATCGTATTCCTGCTGGCTGATAGCTTGCTCTTCCACCAACCCCTTGTAGCGCTGCACGTCCTGAGCGGCATTGGCTTCGGTCGCCTGAGCACGGTCCAGCGTGGCTTTCACAGCGCTCAGGCTGGCCTGCATTTCCCGAGGGTCGACGGCAAACAGCGCGGCACCAGCTTCCACATCACTGCCTTCGCGGTACAGCCGCTTCTGGATGATGCCGGTAACCCGTGCGCGAATTTCCGCGGTACGCACTGCCTGCACCCGGCCAGGTACCTCGATAATGTTGTCGATTGGCTCGGCACGCATCACTTGAACCTGGACCTCGGGAGCGGGTGGCGCTTGAGAAGCGGCGGGGGCGGCTTCATCGCCGCCGCAGGCACCCAGCAACAAAGCCGAGAAAAGGAGCAAGGCTCTGGTGGCGGTTCGATGGTGCATGGGTATTCCCTTTTTGATCATGAGATGACAGCTTGCCCAGCGCGATAGCCACGCAAAAGCAGCAGTGGCTTGTAGCCCCGCTGCGCAATTATGGCATTGGCACGCCCGACTAAACTAGACAATTATCTCTAGTATCATCGCCCAGCCCGGCCGAGTTGCTACAAGACGTGTTTGCGCACCATCTTGAAGGCTAGCACGAACTGCGCTTGGAAGGCTTGCGCAACAAGCTCAAACCAACCAGCGCCAGCAATACGTGCAGCAACCCAAGCAGACCGACCAGCATGTGTTTGGCCTGGTTGCCAAAGATGCCCAACACCTCCCATTTGTGGAAATAACCGAACACCCAGCCTTCGAAGCGATCCGCGCTTTGTACACGTGCGGCCAGAGCGCCATCCAACGGATCGATAAACAGCGAGGTATTGTCTGCATCAGCGTAATGGCTTTTGAATACCGGAAGGCGTTTGAACACGAACCCATAATCATGATCGAACCCATGCTGCATGACGGGTGCGCTGCCCTCCCCTAGACCCAGTGCCGAAGCATAGAAGCTCAGCCGCTCAGCGGCATACCGACGCGGCGTGTTATCGGCCATTTCGCGCCCATCAGCATCCACATAATGCAGGCTGTTCATCACGCCATACTGATTGCCTTGCACACGCCAAACGGGCTTGCCGTCCAGCGCAATCAGGCTCAGTTGATGAAGCGTTTCACCTGGCAACAGCCAAGCTGTCGATGGGGCCGTTGCCAAGTTTTCAATCGCGAAGCTGGCGGCAAAGCTCGCAGGCATTGGTTCTGCGCCTTGCTTGTGCAACAGGTGAAAAGCGCCGCTGCTGGCAAAGCTCAGCGTGGCCAATGCCAACCCCAGCCCAGCCCAGCCGTGCAGCCGGCGCATTCCGCTTGCCGCCCGCTTGCGGGCGAAGAACAGCGCCAACCCCAGCAGGGTTGCGCTGATGACCGACGCCAACAGCAGCAGCATCAGCGCCGGCCGCAAAGGTCCGGCAGCTTCCAGCCAGCCGAAGCTGTGCAACGTCTGGAAGAAGCCACTGAACCAGGCCTTGCGGTTATCCACCAGGGTCCCCAGGCGGTCATGGTAAAGATCAAGATACAACCGCAAGCCGCCATCGCGTTCGGTATCCACCCGCGCTACCGGCAGCAGGCGGTTGATAAAGGCATACTCACCATTGAAGGCGGACAAGGTACCGGCAAAACCCAGCGCTTCATCAGTACCGAGATAATGCCGCGCCAGGGATTTAGCGTGACGTGCCTGCAGATCCACCTCGCCGCCGTCGCGCGCGTGCCAGTAACGGGGCGCTTCACTGCCCTGCACGCGCGCCTGGTAGTAAGGCTCACCGTCCACCTGCAGGAGCCGCAGCCCCTGAAGGTGGACGATACCGGATCCCGACAGCACCGCCGCTGGGGAGCGCAAGCCCTCCAGCGGCAAGGCCTGTTGCGGCGGCGCCATGGTGGCTGGCCGCTCCTGCAGAAAGCTCATCAGCGGGTGCAGCATGCCACTGCCTGCCCAGCTAAAGATGCCTACGCAGGCGAGAATCGCCAGCCGCCGATGCCAAGGCATCAGCCGCATAAGCCATTGCCGCCAACGGGGCGAGCGCGCTGCGCTGAAAACCGCCTTGCTCATAGCCGCCATTCCAGACCCGCAAACACGCCACGGCCATCACCGGGCAGAAATTGCGCGCTATCCACACCGCCCGCATCCGCTACTACACCGGTTGTGGCCACATAACTGCGATCAGACAGATTGCGACCTTCAACAAAGAAGCCCGGCCCTTGCGCCTGCCGGTACCCGGCCTTCAAACCCCAGATGGCGTAGCCTTCGGCGTAGAGAGTTTCAGCGTGATCCACAGCATAGTGATTAGGCACCCACTCGAAGGTCGGCCCCGCATACCAACCGGCTTGCTGCCACAGCGCTTCACCTTTGACGAACTGGTTCGGCACGCCGCCCAGCCGGTTGTTGCCGTACACCGGATCGCTATCAAAGCGGAAATCGTTAAGCAGATACTGACCGCGCACCACTACCTGACCGACAGTGAACGCCCCACCTAACTCGATACCCTGATGCAGAGTACGTTTGGCGTTAACCGTCCCTTCAGGCAGGCCGTTTTCATCATTAAGGGCCAGCAGCTCATCGCGAATTTCACTGCGATAAACAGCCAGATCCAGGTCCAGATTATTACGGTTCCAGCGCATCCCGACTTCCAGGGTATTGGCGCGCTGTTCATCGTTGGCGCTGACGACCTGCCCCCCGGTCAGCTCACTGAAGGTAGGCGGCTCGACGCTCTGGCTGATGTTGGCGAACACTTGCACGCCCTTGGCCAGATCATGCCGCAAGCCAAGCCGCCCCAATTCACCGCGGTAGACCTTGTCGAATGATTCATTCTGCGGCACGCAAAAGGCGGTGACGAAGGCATTGCATTGCAGCCGATCATCCACATCGCGTTCCTGACGCAACCAGGCGACCCCGCCGATCACCCGCCCAGCGATCTGCTACCGGGACCTCCAGCTCGGCGAAAGCGTTCAGGTTGCTGGCAGTCTGCCGCAGCTTGTTGACCCGTTGCCCGCGCTGACCGCCGACATTGACGAAACGCTCATCGGTGCTGCGACCCTCCAGTGCTTCAACACCCATACTCCAGCGCCAGTCGGCATCATTGGACCAGCGGTGCGTGAGTCGCACACCCATGTCTTCAGTGTCCACATCCAGCACCTGAAAGATCGGATGGAACAGGGATTTCTCGCTATAGAAGCTGCTCAGTTCCAGGCTGTGCCCGCCGTCCAAAGCCAATACCGTGACATTGCCCAGGCGGTTCAGGGTGAAGTCGCGGCGATAATCATCGTTAACCGCAGCAGCATTCGCCTGACGCGGATCATCGTGCATCTGCGCCTTGGTCAGGTTACCCGGCAGCGCCGAGTCGGAATCCACGTGGGTCAGGTAAAAACGCGTTGAAATTCGGTCATTGATGCGCCCGCCCAGATTGGCGAACACCCGCTGATTTTCCTGCTGGGCGTGCTTGCGATAGCCGTCCTGCTCGGAATGCGAAAGACTGACAAAGCCATCCCAGGCACCAAAATCCTGGGCAAAGGCGCCATACAGGCGGTGATAACCGAAACTGCCGCCCTCATAACGAAGGTCTGCGGGCGACGCGGTCTTGCCGGTAGGGCTGACAAAATTGATCGCACCGCCCAGATTCGTGGCACCGTAGCGCCAGGCATTAGCGCCGCGCATGACCTCCACATGATCCGCCGCCAGCGGCTCGATAGTCTGGAAATCGAAGCTGCCATCTGCCAGGTTGATCGGCACACCGTCCTGCATCAGCAACAAACCGCGGCCGTGAAAGGTGCGCTGCAAACCCGAGCCGCGAATCGAGATACGTGCCTCTTCAGCACCGAAGCGCGGCTGCACGAAGACGCCCGTTGCCAAGCCCAAGGCATCCTGCAAGGTACTGCTGCGGCCAGTCTTGTAGGTCTCTGCATCGACCACCGAGGCACCACCTGGAATAGCCGCAAAAGCCGCGCGTTTTTCCTGCAGCGTCGGCGTCGTAGGGTCGCTCTGACGGCTGGCGGATATGGTCTGGTCTGGTAGCTGTAGCTGCGTAGCAGCTTCATCCGCGTGTGCCGCAGAGCAGATCGCCAGCGAGATACCGCAGGCTAGAAGGCCCGCTTTGGAGAGACGATAGTTTGCAAAGCGGTGTGTGGTTGAACAATGGTGCATGGCATTTCCCTCATACGCACAGGCCCGCGTTATTGAACGCGACGCGAAGGCGTAGCTTCGATCAAATCATTTATGGAGGGCCGCAGGACGCAACGCGTCTGTCAGCGTAAATGGATTCAAGCGAAGAGCGGAGGGGCTCGGGGGTTGGCATCAGGCCAGGCAACACGATGGGGTTTGCCCGCCAGGAACAGATAGAGCGCGGGCGCGCCAGGACGTAGCGCCAACCAGCCAAGCAGACCAAAGAAGGCTGCCAGGGCCAGAGCTACAAAGGAGGTGACAAGCGAACAATCGAAACTGGCGGAAGCGCCGGGAGCACTGGCATCGACCAGCAAATCCATGCCCGAAAGGCCGGGACTGGTGGTATTACAGAACAGGATGCCCGCACCGTTCAGCTGCATGCCGGACATCTGACCGTGACCCATGCTGCAATGAAACGCACTGAGCATGACGCAGAAATACAGCATCAGGGCAATATGCGCGCGGCGGGATCGGGTTCTTGTCATGCGCGAAATATAGCACTGCGCTTTTGGCGCGCGCCATCATTGCAGTGCACAATTTTCGCAGAGGCAATAAAAAACCTGCGGCGAGCGCCACAGGTTTTTATAGATTACACGTAGGCCTGTTCACCAAAGCCACGCGGCAGACGCTGGGTACCCGGCATGGCCGTCAATTTGTCGGTCCAGAAACCGCGCCAGTCAAAGGTAGGCTGCACTGTTTCAGTCGCCTTTGCCTTGCGCGCGGCGCGGCGCTTGGCATTCCTGGAACGACGCTGCGCCTCGGTAAAGGCTTCGGTGCGGCGGCAATTGCGGCATTTTACCCGGCTAACTTTATTGGTTGATGCCAGGTGCGCACCTTCGCTACCACAGGCCAGATGTCCGGCAACCTTGTAGTGAGTAACCATCGGTAGATCTCCTTTCCAATTCATTTTATTAGTTCGAGCCTAAAGGCTCTTATAGATACATCACGATCCCATCAGTACCTATGACAACAGCACGCGCAAACTGTTCGGCAAGGCATGGGAGTGGGCCCAGAGGAGGTAGAGGAGAAATACGTCAGTAGCGTCAGGGGGCGTTTAAATCAGGGCTTACCAATCGGATCACCCTGCGCTGGTCAAGACTGACCGGCGGCTCGAATACAGCGCTGAAAAAGTCGGCGGCCACCTCGGCTATCAACCCCGATTGCTGCGCCTCATGCATAACGCTTTGCAACAGACGATGCAGCTCCGGATCTGTGGGCGAGATGTACAGGATATGGTCCTGATCGTACACCAGCACCAGATGGCTCTCGACCGTCAACTCGGGATGCGCCAGCCATTCATTGGCCATCTCGTGGGCCCCGCGGGGCAGGTAATCCATCCCTCGACTCTGCGAAGCGACCATCTGATACAAGCGTTTCCAATCACCGTCGATAGTGCGAAAGGGAAGCTGGTTGGCGGTCCATATGTCGCTGTCCGCCCAGGCGCTACCCAAGCCAGCAACGGCTCCCAAACGGCGGAAATCATCCAGGGTATGGACATCGTCATAGAGCGCCTGGCTGCCCTGCGGAATAAACAGAATCCGCTGGGTTACCAGGTTATCGGTCATGCCCACCTGCACGGGAAGGAACAAGGCATCACGGCGACGGGTGCGACCCATGATGAACGCGCTGATATCGCCGCGCTGAAGCATCACCTCCAGGCGCGTTGTCGGTATGTTGCCCAGGTTGCGGACCTGCACAGCGTAGCCTTGCAGCTCCAGAGCGCGTGTCAACAGGGTTGAGATGTAGTCAAACGCAGGGGGCGTGCCGCCCAACTTGAGAACAATCTCGGCAGTCGAGGATGGGCCCGATTGCGCGCGCGCCAGCGGGCTGATCAACAGGGTGCAGACCATCAGCAGCCAACAGCCTAAAACCGGAAGGAGCGCGCGGCGGATGATCACATCGGGGCCTTAGTTTGCCAGGTCAGATTCACGGCACACACTATACCGTGGCCCTTGTCACCGCGCGATCATAAGCCGTTTTGCCACGCACGTCTGAATCTGCGTCAAATGGCCGCTGGCGGGGTCAGTCGTCGCGGGTCAGCACTTCCAGCAACTCAATTTCAAATACCAGGTTCGAATGCGGTTTGATATGCGGGCCAAACTGGCTCGCGCCGTAACCCAGATGCGCCGGCACAAACAGCTTGCGCTTGCCGCCAACACGCATACCCATCATGCCCAGATCCCAGCCCTTGATAACCCGCCCGGTGCCAATGACGCACTGGAACGCCTTGCCCCGGTCATAGGAGGAATCAAACACCGAGCCGTCTTCAAGCATACCCTTGTACTGGGTGGTGATCAGGGCACCCTTGACCACTTCCTTACCTTCGCCGACCAGAATGTCGGTTACTTCCAACTCTTCACTCATAAATCACCTTTTTCATGGGGTGCTTTCTTTGTGACTGGCTGATCGGAGCTGCGGTCACAATCACAAGGTCAGCTATCTGCAGCGCCGAACTGACAAACCAGCCTTGAACCCATTCTCTTCAGCAAGGCCTGGCACACACTGCTCACTCGCTCAGCCCATGCAATCCAGCCCGCTCAATGACATAACCGAGACTGTCAAAATTGATGTTCGCCCCAGAGTTGATCGCAACGAACACTCGGTCCCGGCACTGTTCGCGCGCGACATATTTTTTCAGCCCGGCAACGGCCAAAGCGCCAGAAGGCTCGGTGATTGATCGCGTGTCATTGAAAATATCCCGCAGCGCTGCACAGGTTTCATCCGTAGTAACGGTTATGACCTCATCGACCCAATGCCGGCACAGGGCAAAGTTGTGCGCACCGATCTGCGCCACGGCCACCCCGTCGGCAAAGGTGCCTACCTTGGGCAGCACCACACGCTCACCGGCAGCCAATGCCAGTTGTAAACAATTGGAGTCTTCCGGCTCTACGCCAATTATCCGTATATCCGGCCGCAGGTATTTCACATAAGCCGCCACCCCGGCAATTAGCCCCCCGCCACCCACAGGGACAAAAATCGCATCCAACTGGCCGCTGTGCTGGCGCAACACCTCGACCGCCACAGTACCCTGGCCAGCAATAACCGCAGGATCATCGTAGGGCGGCACGAAAGTCATCCCGCGCTCATCGGCCAGTTGCAATGCGAATGCCAGCGCCTCGGGGAATGCCTCGCCGTGCAACAACACCTGGGCCCCGCGCGAGCGTACGCCATGCACTTTTATCGCTGGCGTGGTTACGGGCATGACGATCACTGCATTGATCGCCAATTTCTGCGCGGCCAGCGCCAGACCCTGGGCATGATTGCCGGCAGACGCTGTGATAACACCCCGCGCGCGAGCCTCTGCACTCAGGCGCGAAACCTTGGTGTAGGCGCCACGGATCTTGAACGAGAATACCGGCTGCAAGTCCTCACGCTTGAGCAGAACCTGATTGCCCAGGCTCGTCGATAAGCGGACAGCGGGTTGCAGCGGCGTTTCAATCGCCACATCGTAGACCGGGGCAGAAAGAATCTGCGTCACGGTATCGCGCAACAGTTGCTGGCGCAGGCCCGGATCATCGCCCACGGCATCGGGATCAGCTTGCGCGCCCGTTGGCCATGCCCGAGCAGAGCTCAGTTGAAAAGAGGAAAGTGACATGATGTCTCCCTTGATCGATCTTTGGCCCAGGAGACAGAAACAAAAAACCCGCCTCGAAGGCGGGTTTTTATACGGCCGTGGATCAGCCCGCCAATACTGGAATGGCGATCATAATCATTCGGCTGAAGAATCGGTTTGTGTCAGTCATGCAGTGAATTTACTGCCGCCAGAGAAGCGAGTCAAGATGCATATCAGCCTTGGCATATCTGGGCACGGAGGCTACCGGCTCTTTTCGTGTTCACCATAGTAGCAGGTCAATAACCGGTCATTTCCAGATATCCCAGCCCATGGTGACTGCCAGAGAACTCCACCGGCCCCTCCCAGTACGGAATACCCGTCCCCATCCAGGCCTGATCGTTCAGCGCCTGGGTGGTGATATCCAGCTGCTGCGACGGTACCAGCAAACGCCAGCGGGTCGGTACCTCGCGCTGCGCGACCTTGACCTGATTCAGCGGCTGCATGCTGATCTGCTCCGGGCGCAGGGGCGTGGCATCGCCAGCGGCGGTGATCCAGGTACCCGAATAATAATGACTGTCGTCATCACTGCGCAGGCGGAACAACATCAGTTTATCGCCGCTATCCATGTGCAGGGAGAACCAGTCCCAGCCCTGCTGGTCCGCAGCGAGCGGCTGGCTGCTCCACTCGCGATCCAGCCAGGCCTGCCCGGTCACTCGATGTGTCTGGCCCTGCCATTGAATATCGCCCTGGACCTGATAGAAGGGTTGGCTCATATACCAGGAAGCCTGATCACCCTCGGATTTACGGCTATAACCCTCCTCACCCTGCAACACCATGGGCAGCTCTGACTTCAGCTGCAACTGATAACTGAAGCCCTCACCACTGGCACTTACCTGCAAAGGGCTAAGGCGCTGATTGGCCTCGCCGCGAATAGCCCAGTGATCAATCCAGGCCTCGAACGGTTCGATGGTCACGCCTGCCTGGCCCACTCCACCGCGCGCCAGGCGATCCGCATGCAGATGCCCGTCAGCCTGAGTAAGTGCTGCATGCCCCAGCCACACCTGCTCACTCTGCCAGCCATCAGCGGCTTGCTCCGCACTCTGCGGTGTCAGCGCCTGGCGGAACAGCGTCCACTGCGCGCCCCAGCGCTTACCCTGCTCATCCGTCAGGTTGGCGGTGACGTACCACCACTCGATGCGGTAATCCGGATGCGCACCATGGTCCTCGGGAAGACGGATACCGGCCCCCGGCTGCACTTGCGTAAAACCTTCCGCCGCGGCGCCGAGCCCGGCGAAACCGCTGGCGGGCGGTGCCGAGGTGTTGTCACAGCCAGCCAGACTGGCTAGCAGGCATAAAATGAATGCTTTTCTGACATTGCCCCAATATACGCCGGCGTCTAACAGCACCGTTGCCTGACGGCATGGGCCGACCGTCTGCGCCCAGGACGGGCGCAGATGAGCCCCCAGGGATGGGTTTACGGCGTGTCGGACCATGCCGTCAGGCAATGGTGCTGCGTCTCGAACATGTGTCACAGCACGCCACCAGGCGCGGGATAGCCAGCGTGCGTCAATTTCCATCCGCAAACCTCCTGAGCAAGTCCGCAGGCCTGGCCCGCAGTATCCGCCACACTGGCCCGATACTCGCCAACAGCACCGCCAGCATCGCCAGAAGAATCAGCGTCAGCCACTGCAGCGGAAACCAGTGCCAGGGCAGCCGCCAGCCAAACGCCTGAACATTCACCACATCGACGAGACACCATGCCAGCAGCAATCCCAGCGGAATCGCCAACAGGCAAGTGACTGCGGCCAGTACCAGCATCTGCATCAGACTCAAGCCCGCCAGTTGCAAAGGCCGCAATCCCATAGCCCAGAGCGGCGCCAACTGGCTCAAGCGGCTGTCTGCCAGACTCAGCAGGCTGGTCAGTAATGCAATGGCGGCCACACCCAGCGTCAATGTATTGAGCGCCGCTGTTGCAGCAAAGGTCTGCTCGAATACCGCGCGTGAATAGGCCTTGAGTGTTTCCTGGTCGATCACCCGGTTCGCTGCCAGGTCAAACTGCAGTTGCAACTGGTTGGCCAGGGCGCCCGCGCGCCCCGCGTCAGTTAATACACCCAGGCTTGTCAACGGCTGGTCTGACCAACGTTGCGTCAGCGCCGCAGACGACACCAGCAATTGCCCGCGTGGATTGCCGTAATCTGCGTAGCGGCCCACGACAATCAGTGACCAGTCTCCTGCCGGCGTATCCAGCACGAGACTGTCACCCACTGACAGATCGAGCCGATAGGCTAACTGCTCACTGAGCATTGCGCCTTCGCCGGCCGCCAGGGTTGCCCAGGCATCCGGGACGGCGTCGAGCAACGGCCAGGTCTGGGCATACAGCGGATGCTCAATGACCCCGCTGAGCTCGGTCGGCCAACCGCCCACTCGCAGCTCCAGTTGCCAACTGGGTAGCAAACTCTGCACTTCAGGCTGGGACTGCAGCCAATCGCTGATCTCGCTCGCCTGCGCCGGCGTTTCTGGCCGAATATACAGATCCGCCGCCAGGCGCTGGTCCAGCCAGCCGGTAAAGGTCTGGCGAAAACCTTCGGTCATGCTGCCTACGCCAATATTGGCCGCCAGCGCCAAGAGCAAGGCCATCAGTGCCATACTCAGACCGGACAGCTGTTGCTGGCTATCAGCCCAGAACCATTGGCTGATGGGGCCACGAGCCGAGCGGGAGCCCAATCGCAATATCCTCTGCAGCAACACCGGCAACAGCCAGGCGGCACCCAGTAGCAGACAGGCCAGCAGAGCAAACCCGGCCACCAGGCTGTCACCGAGCTGGCTCAGCAGCAATGCCATGGCCAACAGCACCACGCCCAGCAGACTCAATCGCTTTATCACCCGCCCCTGAGCCTCACGCCACGCTTGTGGCCGCGCCCACGCCAGCACCGGCATGCGCAGGGCGGTAAGCACGCTACTGCCGCCAGCCAGCAAGGTGCCGAGCAGGCTCATACCCAAACCGGCCAGCCACCAACCAGCGCCCAGTGACAACTGGCCGGCCACCTGCGCACCATAGAGGCCACGCAGACTGGCCGCCACATCCCCCATCAACAGCCCCGCCAGCGCAAAACCGCTGAGCACACCCAGACTCCCGCCGATCAACGCCAGCAGCACCAGCTCAACCAGCAGCGCAGCTACCAGCATGCGCAGACTGGTACCACAGGCGCGCAAGGTCTGCATCACGCCGCGACGCTGCTCCATGGCGAGCCCAGCGGCTGCGTGCACGATAAACAGCCCGACGACGAAAGCCAGCAGGCCCAGCGCCGTGAGATTCAGATGAAAGCTGTCGGTCAGCCGCTGCAGGTCAGCCTCGCCACGAGGCTCCCAGACCAGCGGCAGATCATTCGTAATCATCGTTTGCCCGGCAGCGAACTGATTGTCGACTAGCAGTTCACTCAGCAGGCCCGGCTGTTCAAGCAGTTGCTGGGCGCGGCCTATATCCACTACCAGCATGCCGGGCGGCATATCCGCAACCACCTGCAGTGGCGGCAAAACACGGCCATCGGCAAGCGTCAGCGGTGCACCAGCATCCATACCCAGATCAGCCAGAGTATCGGCCGCGATCCAGGTACGGCCGGGTGTGCGAATAAACGCCACCATTGCGTCAGTACTCTGCATACCAGACGCCAGCGCGCCGCCACTGGGCAGAGTCAAAGGCTCAATACCCGTAAGCTGCAGCCGCCGCTCGCCCTCGGGCGTAGCCACGCTGACACTGCCTTGCAATACTGGCGAGACCGGCCAGCCAGCGCGCCGTAGCTCGACAAACAACTCCTGGCGGAACAACTGCCCGCCCGGGCTGACCAACAGCGACTGACCGCTGCCGCCGAATAGCTGTGCCGCGCGATCATAGCTGTCTCGCGCCTGGCTGTTGAGCGCCTGCACACCGGTCCAGAGCGCGGTCGCCAGCCACAAACCGACCAGCAGGCAGCCAGCCTGTAGCGGATGCCGGCGCCAGTGACTGAGCAGACTGTGCAACGTCCAGCCCAGGCGTCCGAGCACTCCGCTGTTCAACAACCACGCTCCTGCACGCGTCCATTGCTGAGCACGATCTGCTGATTCAGGCAGTCTGCCAGCCGCGAACTGTGCGTGACCATCAACAGGCTGGCGCCAGCCTTGTCGACGAGCGCCAGCAACAACGCCATCACCTCATCGGCGCTGCGCTCATCCAAGTTGCCGGTGGGCTCATCAGCGAGAATCAAGGGTGGCCGCAACGCCAGCGCGCGGCCAACGGCCACTCGCTGCTGCTGGCCGCCGGACAGTTGCTCGGGATAGCGCTGCAGCAGTGCGCTCAAGCCCAGCTCAGCCGCAAGCCAGGCCTGCCACTGCGCATCCAGTTTGCCGGCCAGGCGCGCCTGGAACGCCATATTGTCGGCGACGGTAAGTGAGGGGATAAGGTTGAACTGTTGAAAAATAACCGCCACGCTCTCGCGTCGGTATGTCGCGCGAGCGGCTTCCTTGAGCAGGCTCAAGCGCTGTTGGCCGACTAGAATCTCACCGCTATCGGGTTGATCCAAACCTGCGATCAAATGCAGCAATGTACTTTTGCCGCTCCCCGACTCGCCCATCAGCGCCAGGGTCTGGCCTGCATCCAAGTGCAAATCTACTCCATCGAGAATCTGCAGCCGACCCTGCGGGCCAACATAGCTTTTACGTACAGCCGTGATCTCAAGCATGTTGCTGTGCTCCTCGGGCGAACTCGGCCAGGGCGCTGGCCAGCGCGTCCAGCCGCTGCGTCTGACGCTGCCTGCGCCATTGATCCGGGGACACGCTGGTCCAGCGTTTGAACGCCCGTGAAAAACTCGCCGCTTCAGCGTAACCCAACTGCTGGGCGATACTGTCCAGCCCCAGGCTGCTGTCATCCAGCAGACGCTCGGCAAGACTGCGCCGGACGCGCTCATCCAGTTGCCGGAACGGGTAGCCTTCGCCCGCCAGGCGCCGATGTAATGTCCGCTCTGACAGCCCCAACCAGGCGGCCACGTCACGCGCTGGATGAATACGCCCGGAGTGACTCATCAAACTGTGCAGAACCTGGCGCGCCAGGGGCGCCTGAATGTCATCCAGGCTGTCACACAACCGCTGGCAAAGGCTGGCGCAGGTTCTCTGGGTCATCGCATTGGCCAGGGGCAGCAGGCTGTGCAGGTCATCCCAGGCAATCAGCATCGCATTACGACTGGCGTGCAGATCAACCGCGCAGCCAAAATGGCTGGCATACAACTCGGCGGGCCCGGCCTGCTGCAACCGCAGCTCAATCGCCAGAGGCACGAAGGGGCGCTGCAATAATTCGGCGTAGACACCTTTCCAGGCGGCCATGCCACGCTCTACTACCAGACAGCGCGCATCCTCTGGCAGCACCTGATCATCCAGTGCCATCCATAGTCCCGCCTTGTCCGGCTCCAGGCTGATGGGGCAGATGGACAAGGCCAGCGGCCGAAACTGGCTGGTGATCTCGATGGCTTCCATCAGCGTGCGGCTGGCCAACATGGTGTAGCCGAGCAGGCCAAGGCTGGTCAGATGATAGCGTTGGCCGAGCTTCAAGCCCGCGCCAGGATACGGATACTGGGCGACCAGGTTGCGGATCACCGCCAGTTCCTGCCACAGCTCCAGCGTTACCACCTGCTCCAGCGGTTGGTCCTGCAAGCCGGTATTGGCCAGGCACCGCTGCGCATCAACGCCCAGCTCGGTGGCCAGCTCCAGTAACAGACCCACATTGGTATTATCTCGCCGCTGTCGCCAGTCCATCATTTTCTCCTGTCAGCCCCGCAGCTATCCGCCTGGCAGTAAGTATCATGCCGTGGCAGCCATTATCATGGTCGCAACACCACTGCTGGGGCAAGCTGGCTTGGCACAAACCTATAACAAGAGGTAACCGCCATGCCCGAATTCTTCTACACCACCGCTCGCAATAACCAGCCACGCCCCAGTGCGCATTTCCGGGTCGCTCCGGTTGCCGGATCACTGGGCGCTGATATCCACGACATCGATCTGAACAACTTGTCCGATACTGGGCAGGCCGATCTGCGCCAGGCACTGATGGATCATCAGGTGTTGTTTATCCGCGACCAGTCGCTCAGCGTCGAGCAACTTGAAGCCGTCTCTCTGCGCTTTGGCGAATTTGGCATCGAGCCCTACGTCAAACCCATGGCCGATCACCCCCATGTGGTCCACGTAGTCAAGGAAGCCAGCGAAGGCACGCCCTTCGTTTTCGGTGGTGCCTGGCATTCGGACTGGACCTTCCAGGAGCGCCCGCCGGCCTTTACCTTGCTCTACGGCCACGATGTGCCCGAAGTAGGCGGCGATACCTTGTTCAACAATATGTATCTGGCCTGCGAATGGCTGTCCCCGGCAATGCGCAAAATGCTGCTCGGCCTCAATGGCATAAACAGCCCTGAATTCGGCTATGGCCCGAATGCCAAGCACAACGCCGGCCTGGAAAGCATGCAGATTCTCTATGGCGAAAACGTCGACCACGATGTACGCAGCCACCCATTGATCACCCGCCATCCAGAAACCGGCCGCAATGTCCTCTTCGCCAACCCGGCTTACACCTTGGGCATCGAAGGCATGAAAATCGAAGAGGCGCGGCCGATCCTCGACTACCTGTTCAGCATCGCTGCCGCCCCGGCCTTTACCGTGCGCATGCGCTGGACGCCCGGCACGCTGGCGATCTGGGATAACCGCTGTGTATGGCATCAGCCGGTATCCGATTATTTTGGTAACCGTCGGGAGATGTTCCGTACTACCGTAGTGGGTGACAAACCACAACGCGGGAGTGAGGAATGAAGGCAGATCTGTTCAATGCCAAGGGAGCGGCAGAAGTGTTATTCACGGCGCGGCAGAATGCGGCGCCGTGTGATCCAGTGGCCGGCCCATACGGCATTGAGACGCTGGAGCAAGCCTATGCAGTGCAGGCCGAGCTGATCAACCAGTGGGGCTATGACGACCAGACCCAGGCGGGTTACAAGCTGGGCGTCACCGACACCCGCGTACAGGAAGCCATGGCGCTGGAGCATCCGCTTTTTGGCCATCTGCTGTCGGGCTGGGATTACATGGACGGCGATACCATCCCCGCCTCCCGCTTGATCACACCCAAGCTGGAGGGCGAAGTGGCTTTTCTGTTCAGAGCCACCCTGGACGATCCTGAGCTCAGTGAAGAAGCATTACTGGATGGCCTGAAAGGCGTTCTGCCAGCGCTGGAAATCTGCGACTCGGCTTTTGCCGGGTGGCCGAAAAGCCTGTTCGACGCCGCCGCCGACAACCTGTCTTCCGGCCTCTATGTACTCGGCAGCGAGCTGAAGGATCCGCGGGAGCTGGATCTGGCCAACCTGGAGATGAAGCTATACCGCAACAATGATGCAGCGGTGACCGGCCATTCCCGCCAATGCATGGGCAATCCGCTTACCGCCTGCCTGTGGCTGGTGCGCGAGTTGGCGCGTCGGGGCACACCGATTCGAGCAGGAGAATTGATTCTTTCAGGCTCACTGGGGCCCATGGTCGAGACCAAGGCAGGGGACAAGATACGGCTGGAAATAGGCGAGTTGGGCAGCCTGGAATGTCGTTTCAGCTAAAGCGGGCCACGGAGAATAGACGGAAGGGCGAAATCAGAAGAGGCAGATAAAAGAAAACCCGGCCAAGGCGGGGTTTTGCAGAACTTTGTTCCTGATCATCCTTAAATCGTGGTGCCTCCAGGCACTGTCCCTGCTCCGTGTTATTTTTTGGCGCTTCCTGCGTTGCTCCTAGCGAACACAATGTTACGCAAAACAGCAGGTTGCGCCCATAGCCGATTGCCACCACCGCCTGTAAGCAATCACTTACAATTTGATACATTCATGCCAGTCCCGGGCTTTCGCCCGGATCCCTCACATCAGAACTGCGCTGCGTCCAGCTCATACAGTGACTCGCTACCAGCACGTACCGATTCGCTCAGTGAGTGAATCCGCGGCAACAACCGCTTGACGAAGAAACGCCCGGTGCCGATCTTGGCCTGATAAAAGCCATCGCTATCATCGGCAAGGCGTGCATTGGCAGCCTTAGCCATCTTCGCCCACATATAGGCATAGGCGGTGTAACCGAACACATGCAGGTATTCGACTGAAGCCGCGCCGATCTCGTTTGCATTGGTCTTGCTGCGGTCGATGACCACGCCGGTCAGTTCTTCCAGATTGTCGATGGCCTTGGCCAGCGGCTGAACGAACTCGGCGAGTGCCTGATCAGCATTCCCGGCAATAAAGTCACGCACTTCCTTGATGAACACGTTGACGAATGCGCCGTTATTGGCAACCGTCTTGCGGCCCATCAGATCCAGCGCCTGGATACCGTTGGTGCCTTCATAGATCTGCGCAATGCGTACATCACGCACCAGTTGCTCCTGACCCCACTCACGCACATAGCCATGGCCACCGAATACCTGCTGCCCATGGATGCAATTCTCCAGACCCACATCGGTAAAGAACGCCTTGGCCACCGGCGTCAGCAGCGCCACCAGATCTTCGCCCTTCTTTTTGATCTCGGCATCGTCGGCGTATTTGCTGATATCCAGCTGCGAACCCACATAGGTGGAAAACGCCCGACTGCCTTCGGTCATAGCCTTGATGGTCAGCAGCATGCGACGTACATCCGGGTGCACGATAATCGGATCGGCGGCTTTTTCCGGCTGCTGGGCTCCCGTTGGTGCACGACTTTGAATACGATCGCGAGCATAGGCCACAGCGCTCTGATATGAAGCTTCGGAGCAACCAATACCCTGGATACCGATGGACAGACGCTCGTAGTTCATCATGGTGAACATGGCATTCAGGCCCTTGTTCACTTCACCAATCAGATAACCCTGGGCGCCATCGAAGTTCATCACACAGGTCGCAGAAGCCTTGATGCCCATCTTGTGCTCAATCGATCCACAGCTGACCGGATTGCGTTCCCCCAGACTTCCGTCTGCATTGACCAGAAACTTGGGTACCAGAAACAGCGAAATACCCTTGGGGCCTGCCGGCGCGTCGGGTAACTTGGCCAGCACCAGGTGAATGATGTTCTCGGTCAAATCATGCTCACCGCCGGTAATAAAGATCTTGGTACCGGTCACAGCGTAGCTGCCATCGGCCTGCGGCACTGCCTTGGTACGGATGATGCCCAGATCGGTACCGCAATGCGGCTCGGTCAGACACATGGTGCCCGCCCAGGTACCTGCATACAGATTCGGCAGATAGGCCTGCTTGAGTTCTTCGCTACCGTGGGCATCCAGCGCCAGGCAGCAACCCGCAGTCAAGGCGGGGTAAAGCGCAAAGCTGTTGTTGGCGCCGTAAACCATTTCCTCAACCTGCACGCCGAGCGTCTTGGGCATGCCCAACCCACCAAACTCAGGGTTGCCACCCAGACCAACCCAGCCACCTTCGGCATAGGTGCTGTAAGCCTGTTTGAAACCGGCGGGCGTGGTGACCACGCCGTTATCCCACTTGGCGCCTTCTTCATCACCACTGCGGTTCAGCGGCGCAATGGTCTGCGAGGTAATCTTGCCGGCTTCTTCCAGCATCGCATCTGCGGTTTCCGCATCAATGGCGCCGTCCAGGCCTGGCAGGCTCTGCCACAACTTGTCGGCCTCGAACACTTCATTCAAGACGAAACGAATATCACGCAGGGGTGCTTTGTAATCAGCCATGGGAACTCCTCTAGCAGTCATTGCGCCCGGGACAGTCCGGAACATGAGACGATTGTACCGCCGCAACGATTTCGGTTACAGCGTCTTTAAATGACTACTTTGTAAATTTCGGTCACCAGCAGAGAGGCTGGCTTGGCGGCAATCACTTCCATTCTTTGCCAGACAGCAAAAACAGCAAAGCCCCGAACCAGTCGGGGCTTTGTTTGTAGCTTGTAGCTTGTAGCTTGTAGCTTGTAGCTTGTAGCTTGTAGCTGACGCTTAGAACTGCTCAGCCGTCATCTGCATCAACGAATCGGCACCGGACTCCAGCGCTTCAACGTGTGCGCGAGCACGCGGTAGCAAACGCTTGAAGTAGAACTCCTGCGTAGCCAGCTTGGCCTTGTAGAAGTCCTCCTCGGAGGTACCGGCGTCCAGCGTCGCCTGCGCAGCCACTGCCATCTTCAGCCAGTAGAACGCCAGCGTCACGTAGCCTGAATACATCAGGAAATCCATCGCCGCTGCACCCACCTCCTCGCGGTTCTGCATCGAGCGCATGGCAATTTTCTGCGTCAGCTCGCCCCATTCGGCATTCAGCTTGTTCAGCTTGGCCACGTAGTCACCCAAGGTCGCATGACCTTCGTTGGCCTGGCAGAACTGATGTACTTCCTTGGTGAAGGCGCGCTGCATCTTGCCCTGGCTCATCAGCACCTTGCGGCCCAGCAGATCGAGTGCCTGAATACCGTTGGTGCCTTCATACAGCAGACTGATACGGCAATCGCGCATCTGCTGCTCCTGGCCCCATTCGCGAATATAACCGTGGCCACCGAACACCTGCATGCCATGGTTGGTCACTTCCAGACCCGTCTCGGTCATGAACGCCTTGCAGATCGGCGTGAGGAACGCCAACTGATCCTCTGCATTGGCACGTACCGCCTCATCCTTGGAATAGTGAGCCTTGTCCAGCAACTGCGCGGTGTAATAAGCCAGCGCGCGATTGCCTTCATTGAAAGCTTTCATGGTCAACAACATGCGCCGCACATCAGGGTGCACGATGATCGGATCGGCAGGTTTGTCCGGGGCAGCCGGACCGGAAAGCGAACGCATCTGCAGGCGATCCTTGGCATAGGCGATCGCAGTCTGATAAGAAGCTTCACCGTGACACAGACCCTGCATACCAGTACCCAGGCGCGCATGGTTCATCATGGTGAACATGCAGTTCAGACCCTTGTTCACCTCACCGATCAGGAAGCCGGTGGCACCATCAAAGTTCAACACACAAGTAGCGGACGCTTTGATGCCCATCTTGTGCTCAAGCGAGCCACACTTCACACCATTGCGCTCGCCCACTTCGCCGTTGGCGTCGGGCAGGAACTTGGGCACGATGAACAACGAAATGCCCTTGGTGCCGGAGGGCGCATCAGGCAGTTTGGCCAGAACCAGGTGCACAATGTTTTCGGCAAAGTCATGCTCGCCGCAGGAGATAAAGATCTTGGTCCCGGTAATTTCGTAGGTACCGTCTTCGCGCGGTACCGCGCGGGTCTTGGTAAGACCCAGATCGGTACCGCAATGCGGCTCGGTCAAGCACATGGAGCCGGTCCAGGTACCGGGTACCAGCTTGTTCAGGTACAGCTCCTTCTGCTCAGGACTGCCGTGGGCGCGGATAGCCGCCGAGCAACCGTGGCTCAAGCCGGGGTACATGCTCCAGGCATAGTTGGCCGAGGCGGTCATTTCTGCCACGACCAGACCCAGCGATGCCGGCAAGCCCTGCCCGCCGTACTCAACCGGACCGGTCATCGAACCCCAGCCGTTGTCGACATACTGCTGATAGGCTTCCTTGAAACCCTTGGGCGTGGTCACCACGCCATCATCAATATGGCAGCCCTCTTCATCGCCACTTCGATTCAGCGGCGCCAGCACTTCGCCAGCAAATTTGGCGCTTTCTTCGAGAATCGCGCTGACCAGATCAGGGGTCGCATCAGTCAAACCATGAGTTTCGTAACCTGCGCCAAAATCGAATACTTCGTCCATAACGAAGCGCATATCACGCAGGGGGGCTTTATAAGTCGGCATGCTATTGTCTCCAAAGATCAGCAGGACCATACCCGCCGATACGAATTCATACAGTCGTTTGAACATACGGCCAGGCGGCCAACAGGGTCAAGCTATTGGCCAGCGCATTACATTGATTGATACAAAGTCATAAGGTAACCCTCAGCCAAGCCAAAAGCGCATTCGGTACCTAGGAATGAGTATGAATACCGCCCGTGACGGTACATCGCGATACAGCTTTACCCAGCCTAAATTCAGCCTTTTTATTCCAAAAAAGCATATATAACTTCGCTTTCGTACTTGGACAATTTGCCTGCCCCCTTCTATTGTGGCGGCCAGACGGGTTCCGAAGTACGGAACCAGATACCTCACACGAGATTCAGGTTACCGATGAGCTGGGACTCCCTGCCAATGATTGGCGTCGCCGCCCTGCTGTGCTGGGTGTTTTATGCGTTCGCCCGCGAAAAATTCAGCCCCGACCTTGTGGTCGGGATTGCCGTTGCGGTATTGCTGGCCAGCACCCTGCTCACGGCAGGCGATGTGCTCAGCGTGCTGTCCAACAGCGCGCCTATTACCATTGCCTGCATGTTCATACTGTCGGCGGCCCTGGAGCGCACCGGCTGTGTCGACGGCCTGGGCAAGTGGTTGGCTAAACTGGGCGGCGGCAGCCCGCTACGCACCCTGTTCAGCCTGATGATCACCGCCCTGGTGCTCTCGACCTTTATCAACAATACGCCCGTAGTCGCTATCCTGACGCCCGTCGCCGTGACGCTCGCCGCGCAGGTCGGCAGCAAAGCTTCAAAAATGCTGATTCCGCTGTCCTACGCGACCATCCTGGGCGGCACCATGACCATGATCGGCACCTCGACCAATATCCTGGTCGATGGCGTAGCCCGGCAGAACGGCATGGAACCCTTCGGCATGTTCGATATTTTCCTGCCAGGCTTGATCATGGCAGTGATCGGCGTGGGCTTCATTCTGCTGGTGGGCCACCGCCTGCTGCCTGACCGTGAAAGCCTTTCAAAGCAGCTGCGCCCGGACCAGAGCCGCCCGTTCATGACCGAACTGCTGGTGCCGCACGACTCGCCGATCATCAATCAGACAATTGCCGACGCCAAACTCAATGGCAAGAGCGGGATACAGGTACTGAAGATCTTTCGCGGCGACGAGGAGCTGTCCACCCCGGTCAACACCACTCTGTTGAAGGCTGGCGACCGCCTGGTGCTGCACGCCAACATGCACGACTTTATGGAGCTGCGTCAAAATGGACTGCTGACGTTCAACCACGAACAGGCGGCCAACTTCGAGACCATCTCTACCCGCGACGTGGTATTGGCCGAAGCCATTGTCGGACGTAACTCACGCTACAGCCACCGGCCGATGCGCGACCTCAACCTGACCGCCCGCTACGGCATGCACGTACTGGCCATTCACCGGCACAACGAGAACATTCAGGATAACCTGGACGACTTTCAGCTACAGTTCGGTGACGTGATGCTGGTGGAGGGCTCACCAACGCAGATCAGCAAGTTTGCCGATAACGGCGACCTGATCAGCCTGAACACCGTGCAGGAGCGCGCCTACCGCCGCAACAAGGCGCCGATTGCAATTGCTGCCGTACTCGCGGTGATGGTATTAGCTGCGTTGAAGATCATGCCCATCGAGGGGCTTGCACTGATCGCTACCGCCGTGGTGCTGGCCACCGGCTGCCTGGATACCGAAGACGCCTACAAGGCCATCGACTGGCGCATTCTGACAATCATTTTCGGCATGCTGGCGATCAGCATCGCGATGAACAAGGTGGGCTTGGTTGATACGGTGGTGGCACATGTGATGGGGCTGTCGCCATTGCTCGGGCCCCTGTTCATGCTCTCGTTCATCTATCTGTTGACGTCGATCCTGACGGAGGTCGTCAGTAACAACGCAGTGGCCGTACTGCTGACACCCATAGCCATTGGCGTCGCGCAACAGTTGGGGGCGGATCCCCGCCCCTTCGTGGTCGCCGTCATGTTTGCCGCCAGCGCCAGCTTTGCCACGCCGATCGGTTACCAGACCAACACCTTCGTCTACAGCGCCGGGGGCTACCGCTTTACTGACTTCATGCGCATCGGCATCCCGTTGAACCTGATCATGTGGGCCACCGCGACCATCGTCATTCCGATGATCTGGCCACTCTTCCCCGCCTGAGCCGTCAGTTGCTCAGGCCTTTGCTTCGATATGGTCATGCAGGGCGATAAACTGCTGTGTCAGCTTGTGGCGTCCGTCGAGGAAGATCAGCGGCGTGCTGACCTGGTGTGATTCGCGCATGCGTACTGAGCTGGACAGGTAGGTTGGCAATACCGGCAAGCCTTCGGCGATCAATTCGTCGAGCATCTGTTGCGGCAGGCTCGCCCGTGACTGGAACTGGTTGACCACGATGCCTTCCACTTCCAGATCTTCGTTGTGCTCCTCACGAATATCTTCCAGCTCCTTGAGCAGGCCATAGAGCGCCTGGCGGGAGAAGCTGTCACAGTCGAACGGGATCAGGCAGCGGTCGGCGGCGATCAGGGCCGAGATGGTGTAGAAATTGAAGCTCGGTGCGGTATCGATATAGATCCGCTCGTAATTGCCATCCAGATCCTTGAGCAATTTACGCAGTTTCTGAATCTTGTAGCGTGATTCCAGCTTGTGCTGCAACTCCGCCAACTCCGGAGCCGCCGGCATGACCCAGAGATTCTCGAACGGTGTCTCCACTACAAACTGTTCGGCCTTCTTGTTGAACAGGCTGGTCGACAGCGTTTGCGAGAAGAAATCGGCAATCGTCAGATCCACATCCTGCAACCCATCGCCCAGCAGGTAGTGACTGGAGTTGGCCTGCGGATCCAGATCCACCACCAGCGTCTTGTAGCCGGCAGCGGCGCTGACCGCCGCGAGATTGCAGGCGATGCTGGATTTACCCACACCGCCCTTCTGATTGAATATCACCCGACGCATAACTTCCCTCCTGGCACGGCCTGAAACTGACTCAGACTACGATAGCAGAGGGATCATGATAGATCGCTGACAATTCGTGCACCGCCTCGATAAAGGCGCCGGCATGGGCCGGGTCCACTTCTGGCGTGATGCCGTGGCCGAGATTGAACACGTGGCCATTGCCCTTGCCGTAGCTTTTCAGAATCCGCGCCACCTCTTCACGAATGGCCGCCGGCTTGGCATACAGCACGGTTGGATCCATATTGCCCTGCAGCGCCACCTTGGAACCCACGCGTGAACGCGCTACGCCCATATCCATGGTCCAATCCAGACCCAAGGCATCAGCGCCCGCATCTGCAATGCTTTCCAGCCATAGGCCGCCGTTCTTGGTAAACAGGATCACCGGTACACGACGGCCTTCATGTTCACGGATCAGCCCAGCGACGATCTTGCGCATGTAGGCCAGGGAAAATTTCTGGTAGGCGTCAGAAGACAGATTACCGCCCCAGGTATCAAAGATCTGTACCGCCTGAGCGCCGGCCAGAATCTGGCCGTTCAGGTAGGAGGTAACCGATTCGGCCAACTTGTCGAGCAGCATATGCATGGCTTCAGGCTGGTCATAAAGCATCGCCTTGGTCTTGCGGAAGTCCTTGGACGAACTGCCTTCAACCATATAGGTCGCCAGCGTCCAGGGGCTGCCGGAAAAGCCGATCAGGGGCACTCGGCCGTTCAGCTCGCTGCGGATGGTGCGCACCGCATTCATCACATAACCGAGATCTTGTTCAGGATCCGGCACCTTCAGCGCCTCGATATCGGCGGCGGTATCGATCCGTTTGCGAAAGCGTGGGCCTTCACCAGTTTCAAAATACAGACCCAAGCCCATGGCATCGGGGATGGTCAGAATGTCCGAAAACAGGATCGCCGCATCCAGCGGATACCGCTCCAATGGCTGCAAGGTCACCTCGCAGGCCATTTCCGGATTGGTACACAACCCCATGAAATCGCCAGCACGGGTGCGCGCCTCGCGATACTCGGGCAGATAGCGCCCGGCCTGGCGCATCATCCACACCGGGGTGACATCCACGGGTTGACGCATCAGGGCACGGAGAAAGCGATCATTCTTCAATTCGGACATGGAGTAGGTATCCAGTTGCGGGATCAGCGGGCATTGTACCGGGAATGCGGGTAATAATCAGGGCCGGAGGAGAAGTGTTCTTCCAGGCGGCGGAAAAGCTAGCGGTGGCTGCAGGGCTTGGCCTGGCCGGGACCGTCGGCGCACAGGGACGTGCGCCGACGAGCCCCAGGGATGGCTGGTAGCGTGTCCCGGCCAGGCCAAGCCCTGTAGCCGCCCCACGCCATAGCTCACCAAAACGCAAAAGGGCGCCCTGGGGCGCCCTCCGCTAATACAACAAAGCCAATCTACAGTTCCAGATACTCGATAATCCCTTCTGCAGCCTGACGACCTTCCCAGATCGCCGTCACCACCAGATCCGAGCCACGCACCATATCGCCGCCGGCAAAGATCTTCGGGTTGCTGGTCTGGAAGCGGTAGCGAGCCTGCTCGGCAGCCACTACGCGGCCCTGGCTATCGATATCCACCTTGCTGCCTGCAAACCAGTCAGCTGGGCTCGGGCGGAAACCAAAGGCAATGATCACCGCATCGGCCGGGAGCACTTCCTCGGAGCCTGGGATCGGCTCGGGGCTGCGACGGCCACGGGCATCCGGCTCACCCAAACGCGTTTCAACTACCTTGACGCCTTCAACCTTGTCTTCACCGACAATGGCAATCGGCTGGCGATTGAACAGGAACTTCACGCCCTCATCCTTGGCGTTTTTCACTTCCTTGCGCGAACCAGGCATGTTCTCTTCATCACGACGGTAGGCGCAATGCACCGACTTGGCGCCCTGACGAATAGAAGTACGGTTACAATCCATCGCGGTATCGCCACCACCCAGCACCACAACCCGCTTACCCGCCAGGTCGATGAAGTCGGCAGGCGACTTTTCAAAGCCCAGGTTGCGATTGACGTTGGCAACCAGAAAATCCAGCGCGTCATGCACGCCCGGCAGATCCTCACCCGGGAAGCCGCCCTTCATATAGGTGTAAGTACCCATACCCATGAAGACCGCATCGTACTCGGCCATCAGCTCATCAATGCTGACGTCCTTGCCGATTTCGGTGTTCAGGCGAAACTCGATGCCCATACCTTCAAAGATTTCCCGACGGCGTGACATCACCAGCTTTTCCAGCTTGAACTCGGGAATACCAAAGGTCAGCAGACCGCCGATTTCCGGGTAGCGATCAAACACGACTGGCTTGACGCCGGCACGGGCCAACACATCAGCACAGCCAAGACCGGCCGGGCCCGCACCAATGATCGCGACCTTCTTGCCAGTTTGGACCACGTGGGACAGATCCGGACGCCAGCCCATCGCAAAGGCCGTATCGGTAATATATTTCTCTACCGAGCCGATGGTCACCGCGCCGAAGCCGTCGTTCAGCGTACAGGCACCTTCGCACAGACGATCCTGGGGGCACACCCGGCCACAGACTTCCGGCAGGGTGTTGGTCTGGTGGGCCAGCTCGGCGGCTTCGAGGATGTTGCCCTCGGAGACCAGCTTCAACCAGTTGGGAATATAGTTGTGAACCGGGCACTTCCACTCGCAATAGGGATTGCCGCATTCCAGACAGCGGTGCGCCTGGTCGGATGCCGCATCCGGCTTGAACTGCTCGTGAATTTCGACGAACTGGGTCTTGCGCTGGCGCAACGGACGCTTCAGCGGATCCTTGCGGCCCACATCGATAAACTGGAAGTCGTTACTCAAACGGTCAGCCATATTCAAACCTCTAAACAGCAGTGGCACGCATCAAGCTGCAACTGCGGGACTCATCAGGGCAAGGCGGCAAACCTGTCTCACAGGCCTGCCGCCGACCTCTAGTTATTGCGGGTTGGCGCGGGTGCTGGTCAACAGGGCACGCAAGCTCGCCGCCTTGGGCTTGACCAGCCAGAAACGCCGGATGTAGTTATCCAGGTTTTCCAGAACTTCCTCACCCCAGGCACTGCCGGTTTCAGCCACGTACTCGGTCAGCACCATGGTCAGGTGGCTGCGATAGGCTTCCATCGACTCGCTGCTGATCCGGTGCAACTCCACCAGCTCATGGTTGAGCTTGTCGAAGAAGCTGTTGTCCTGATCCAGAACAAAGGCAAAGCCGCCGGTCATGCCCGCACCGAAGTTATGGCCAGTCGGCCCGAGCACACAGACCATACCGCCAGTCATGTACTCGCAGCAGTGGTCACCAGAACCTTCGATCACCGCATGGGCACCGGAGTTACGGACCGCAAAACGCTCGCCCGCCGTACCGGCCGCCAGCAACATGCCACCGGTCGCACCGTACAGACAGGTGTTACCGATAATCGCCGTTTCCTCGGAGCGGAACGGGCTACCCTTCGGCGGAACGATAACCAGCTTGCCGCCGGTCATGCCCTTGCCGACATAGTCATTGGCATCGCCCTCCAGATACATGTTCAGGCCGCCGGCATTCCACACACCGAAGCTCTGACCCGCGGTACCCTTGAAGCGGTAGGTAATGGGCGCGCCGACCATGCCCTGGTTACCGTGCACGCGGGCGATTTCGCCGGAGACCCGCGCGCCGATCGAACGGTCGCAGTTGGTCAGTTGCATCTCGAAATCGCCACCGGTCAGACCATCGATACTGGCACGTGCCATCTCGACCATCTTCTCGGCGGTCAGGCCCTTGTCAAAGGGCGCGTTGCGTGGCGATTCGCAGTACTGCGGCTTGTCCGCCGGCACATCCTTGCTGAACAGCAAAGGCTCCAGGTCCAGGTTCTGCTGCTTGCTGGTCGCGCCCGGCAGAATTTCCAGCAGATCGGTACGGCCAATCAGATCCTGCAAGCGGCTGACACCCAACTGCGCCATCAGCTCACGGGTTTCGGTGGCCACATAGGTGAAGAAGTTCATCACCATTTCCACGGTACCGATGTAGTGATTGTCACGCAGGTGCTTGTTCTGCGTGGCAACACCGGTCGCGCAGTTGTTCAGGTGGCAGATACGCAGGTATTTGCAACCCAATGCGATCATCGGCGCGGTGCCAAAGCCGAAGCTTTCGGCACCGAGAATCGCCGCCTTGATCACATCCAGGCCGGTCTTCAAGCCACCATCGGTCTGCACCCGTACTTTGCCGCGCAAATCATTACCGCGCAGCGTCTGGTGCGCCTCGGACAGACCCAGCTCCCAGGGCGAACCAGCGTAACGGATCGAGGTCAGCGGCGAAGCGCCCGTGCCGCCGTCGTAACCGGAAATGGTGATCAGGTCGGCATAGGCCTTGGCCACACCGGCAGCGATGGTGCCTACACCAGGCTCGGCAACCAGTTTGACCGACACCAGCGCGCGCGGATTGACCTGCTTGAGGTCAAAAATCAGCTGCGACAGATCTTCAATCGAATAGATGTCGTGGTGCGGCGGTGGGGAAATCAGCGTCACACCAGGCACCGCATAGCGCAGACGGGCGATCAGCTCGTTGACCTTGCCGCCCGGCAACTGACCGCCTTCGCCGGGCTTGGCACCCTGGGCGACCTTGATCTGCAGTACTTCGGCATTGACCAGATATTCCGGCGTCACACCAAAGCGGCCTGAAGCGATCTGCTTGATCTTCGAGCTGCGCTCGGTACCGTAGCGGGCAGGATCTTCACCACCCTCACCGGAGTTGGAGCGGGCACCCAGGCGGTTCATGGCTTCGGCAATGGCTTCATGCGCCTCAGGGGACAACGCGCCCAGCGAGATACCCGCAGAGTCAAAGCGCTTGAAGATCGACTCCAGCGGCTCCACATCATCCAGCGCAATGGCTGTTTGATCATCACGGACTTTCAGCAGATCGCGTAGCGAGGCCACCGGGCGATTATTCACCAGGGCTGCGTATTCCAGGTACTTGTCGTAGCTGTCGCCCTGCACCGCATCCTGCAACGTGCGCACCACATCCGGATTGTAGGCGTGGTACTCACCGCCAAACACGAACTTGAGCAAGCCGCCCTGCTGGATATTCTTGCGCGGGTTCCAGGCTTCCTTGGCCAGCAATGACTGCTCGGCCTGCAGATCGCTGAAGCGCGCGCCCTGGATGCGGCTGGCCACACCCCGGAAACACATATCGACCACTTCATCCGCCAGGCCCACAGCTTCGAACAACTGCGCGCCACGATAGGACACAACGGTGGAAATACCCATCTTCGAGAGGATTTTCAGCAGGCCTTTGGAGATACCCTTGCGGTAGCTCTTGAAGACCTCGTAAAGGTCGCCAATCACTTCACCGGTGCGGATCAGATCGCCGAGAATTTCATAGGCCAAATATGGATAGACCGCGGTCGCACCAAAGCCGATCAATACCGCGTAGTGATGCGGATCGCGGGCGGTGGCGGTTTCAACCAGAATGTTGCAGTCGCAACGCAGGCCCACAGCAATCAGGTGGTGATGCACCGCGCCGACGGCGAGCGCCGCATGCACGGGGAGCTTGCCTTCGGAAATAAAGCGATCGCTTAGCACCAGCAGCGTCTTGCCTTCACGTACCGCCGCTTCAGCCTGCTCGGCAATCGCCCTGACCGCCTCAAGCAGAGGCATGTCAGCGGGCGCATTCAGCTCGATACGCTGGTGAGCAAAGCCTGGGCGCTCCAGATTCATCAGGGTGCGCCACTTCGCCGGGGAGATCACCGGGCTACTGAGGATCGCCCGGTTGGCGTGGTCGGCGGTCTCTTCAAAGACATTGCGCTCGGCACCGATACAGGTTTCCAGCGACATGACGATGGCTTCGCGCAGCGGATCGATCGCCGGGTTGGTGACCTGGGCGAACTGCTGACGGAAGTAGTCATAGACCGAGCGCACACGGGTAGACAAAACCGCCATTGGCGTGTCGTCACCCATCGAGCCCACCGCTTCCTGCCCATTCTCGGCCAAGGGGCGCAGCACCTGATCACGCTCTTCAAAGGTGACCTGAAACATCTTCATGTATTGCTTGAGCTGTTCCGGGCTGAGGAAGTCCGAACCATGGTCGCGATCATTCATGGTCGCCTGGATACGCAGCGCGTTTTCCTTCAACCACTTGCGGTAGGGGTGGCGCGACTTGAGGCGGCCTTCCACATCGCTGGTGTGCAGCACTTCACCGGTCTGGGTATCCACAGCCAGAATCTGGCCAGGGCCGACTCGGCCCTTGCTGATCACATCTTCAGGCTGGTAATCCCACACACCGATTTCCGAGGCCAGGGTAATGTAGCCATTCTTGGTCACGACATAGCGCGCGGGGCGCAGGCCGTTACGGTCGAGCAGGCAGACCGCGTAACGACCCTCGGTCAGCACGATGCCGGCAGGGCCATCCCAGGCTTCCATATGCATGGAGTTGAATTCGTAGAAGGCCTTGAGGTCCGCATCCATGGTTTCAACGTTCTGCCACGCAGGCGGAACCACCATGCGAATCGCGCGGAACAAATCCATGCCACCGGCGATCAGAAGCTCCAACATGTTATCCATGCTGGAGGAATCGGAACCGGTTACGTTGACGATCGGCGAGATGCTCTCAAGATCGGGCAACAGTTCATTGGTGAACTTGTTGCGCCGCGCCTGGGCCCAATTGCGGTTGGCGGTAATGGTGTTGATTTCGCCGTTGTGCGCGATAAGGCGAAACGGCTGAGCCAACGGCCACTTGGGCAGTGTATTGGTAGAAAAGCGCTGGTGAAACACGCTGATCGCGGTTTCCATGCGTTCATCGCTCAGATCCGGGAAGAACTGCCCCAGATCGGCGGGCATCATCAAACCTTTATAGGAGATGACCTTGTGCGACAGACTGCAGACGTAGAAATCCTGATCCGCCTGCATGGCAATTTCGGCCTTGCGGCGAGCGTAGAATAACTTGATGCCGAACTGTTGCTCGTCAAGACCCTCTCCGGAGACGAATACCTGCTCGATACGCGGCATGCAACTCAAGGCAAGTGGCCCGAGCACGCTGCTATCAACCGGCACTTCACGCCAGCCGATCAGAGGCAGACCCTGATCCTCCAGCGCGGCTTCAAACGCCTGGCGGGCAGCGGCGGACGCGGCCTGTTCGGCACCCATGAATACCATGCCCACAGCATATTGTTCTGGCAATTCGCTGCCCAGAGAATCTTTGGCCACGGCACGCAGGAACTGATCAGGCTTCTGGATCAACAGGCCACAACCGTCGCCGGTCTTGCCGTCGGCATTGATGCCGCCACGGTGTGTCATGCATGTCAGGGCTTCAATGGCCGTCAGTAGAAGGTGATGACTGGGCTCACCCTGCATATGGGCGATAAGGCCAAAGCCACAGTTATCCTTGAACTGATCAGGCTGATATAAACCTGCTTTCATAGGCACACTCTCAAAATGCTATAGGATTCAAGCGCTTACAAGATTCACAAATGACTGGATCTGGCTCGGCGCCGGACAAAAGGGGAGTAATTGTACACAGCCACTACCCCGCTCACAATTTTTTTTCAGGGCAGCGTGCCGCAAAATTATATTCAAATGTCGTAAATAGGAAAACTTTTTTATTCTGCTTGATGCGCGAAACATCCGATCCTGCGTCCCGCAGAGACAGGCGCGCCGCACAGCTCGCACCGGCCCACCTGCGAGAGCCGATGCGAGCGCGGGTAACTTAGCGCAGCGATTGCTGAATAGCGGACATACCACGTGGCCAGGGGTTCTGCTTGCGCAGTGCCTCGGGAAGCTTGCTAACACCTTGCTGCGCCTGTTGCCGAGTACCGTACAAACCCTGTGTCACCACAAACCAAGGCCGGCCCTCGTGCTGGGTTTCAAAATAACCCATGTTTTCCAGACCCGATTGAGCCCGTATAAAGCTCATGGCGGCCTCCTGACTGCGTGTGCCAAGCACTTGCAGAACAAAGGCGTTGGAGTTCGCCTGACGATACCAGTCCGTAGTACGAATAGTCTGGCCCGTGGATGCCGGTGCTGCCGGCGCGGCAGCAGGGGCCGGGGCTGGAGCTGGAGCGGCTGTAGCTGGCGTCGAAGGTGCAGGCGCCGGCGTAGTGGCAGCAGGCGCATCGGCCTGGAGATCGACCACTTCCGCCGGCGCAGAGGCCACAGGCACCTGATCAGCTGCGACCAGAGCAGGTGCTGTCTGCACCTCCTCCGCGGGAGCCACTTCAGGCAGGTCAGGAACAACCACCGCATTAGGCTCAAGGGTGACTGCATTCAGATCGGTCAGCTCTGCCAACTGGCGGTCCTGTTCCGCATTGACCGTGCTGACTGGCTCCGGCAGCTGCAGCACGGTGCGCGAAGGTTCCTGCTCGGCCTTGTCGCCGCCCAGCCACCAGGCCACACCAATACCGGCCGCCACCAGCAGCACAGCAATAATCGAGCGCACAGGCAACACACCAGCCGAGCGCCGCGCAGGCCTGGCTGCAGGTTCTTCCATTGCCTCTTCCATCACTTGCCGGGCAACGGTGTTGATGCGTCCAGGCCAGCCGCTACTGCGACGGTGAATCTGCTGCAGTTGATCTTCATCCAGCAACGCCAGTTCACCACCCGCAGCTTCGAGCCGCTGGGCGATATAATCGCTGGTTTCTTCCAGCGAGTAGGCATCCAGTGCAATGCGATGCACCCATTGCTCCGGCGCACCTTCTGTATCGATCAAAGGCAATAACTGAACAATGTTCTCGTCGGCAAACAGAAAGATTCTGACCGGAGAATCGGCCCGATCACTCAAAGCGAGGTCAACCAGATCCTGCAATGCCTGCAGCTCCAGTAGTTGCGCGTCATCGATGATCAGATAGAGCTGCACGCCGGTCTGCTTCAGTTGTTCGCCACGTTCAAGCAAGGCATCAGCCGAGCGTCCCTTGGCGTTGACGGCCTGACAAAGATAAGCAATCAGCGCGGATTCATCAGAGAAGTCGCGCGCGGTCGCCACCACACACTGGGTGGTGTCCTTGTTGCTGCTGGCGACCAGCACCTGACGCAGCAATGTCTTGCCACTGCCCTCTGGACCTGTGACCAGCAGAAGCCGATCACCAAAACGTGCCAGATGGTGCAACTGCGCAAGGACCGTTTTGCGCTGCGGGGTAAAAAACCGAAACCCAGGCGTGCGCGCAGCGAAAGGATCGTGGCTCAACTGATAATGATCAAGAAACTCGTCGAGTTCACCTGAGGCGCTAAAACTGATATCCCGTTCCACTGTCATGACTGGCCCGCTGCGAGTGTTGCCTGCAAGGAAGCAGAATCGAATTCTGCGCTAACGACGGCCTGGCCCAATGCCTTGAGCAATACCAGGCGTAACTGGCCGTCGAGTACTTTTTTATCTACCGCCATCAACCGCATGAAGTCCGCCGCGGTCATGCTGGCTGGCGGCTTGGTCGGTAAACCCGCAGCGGCAATCAGAGCCGTTGCGCGATCAACCTCCGCCTGCGTGATCCAACCCTGTCGGCATGACATATCCAAGGCCATGACCATCCCGGCGCCCACCGCCTCGCCATGTAACCACTGACCATAGCCCTGATGCGCTTCGATGGCGTGGCCAAAAGTGTGACCCAGATTCAGAATTGCGCGAATACCGCCTTCGCGCTCATCCAGGGCGACCACATCCGCCTTGATCTGACACGAACGCGCAATGGCTTCGGTGACCAGAGCGGGGGTCAGCGCTAGCAGCCCCTGGATATTGCTTTCCAACCAGGCGAGGAACGCCAGATCATGGATCAGACCGTACTTGATAACCTCAGCCAGTCCGGCGCTGACTTCCCTGGAAGGCAGCGTCGATAGACTCTCGGTATCAATCAACACCGCCTTTGGCTGATAAAAAGCCCCGAGCATGTTCTTGCCGGCGGGATGGTTGATCCCGGTTTTGCCACCTACCGATGAGTCGACCTGGGACAACAGGGTGGTAGGCACCTGGATGAAATCCACCCCACGCTGATAGCAGGCCGCAGCAAACCCGGTCATATCGCCGATTACCCCCCCACCCAGCGCAATCAACGTGGTCTTGCGATCATGCCGCGCGGCTAACAGGGCATCAAATACCTGCTGCAAGGTTGACCAGGTTTTGAAGGCTTCGCCAGTAGGCAGCACGACTTTCAATACCTGATAACCGCTCAACGCCTGACACAGGCTGTCCAGATACAGGGGCGCTACGGTATCGTCGGTGACAATACAAACCTGCTTGCCGCTGATGTGCCGGGTCAATAACTCCGGCTGCGACAGCAGATGACTACCAATGTAAATGGGGTAACTGCGCTCACCCAGCTCAACGCTTAATTGCTGCATCAATCTCTCTCCGATACGACTCCGGCAAGAATACAACAGCCGCACAACTTGTGCTCAGCCGGAATGTCGGCGCATGAATGGAATGGAGTGCCGGTATGCTTACTCTTCAGCGGCCTGCAGGCGACTGAGAATAGTGTTGACGACCACCTTGGGCCCGCGCTGATCGGTATCGATGGTCACATCCGCTATCTCGCTATAGAGCGGATCACGCCGCGCCATGAGATCGCGCAAGACCTTCTCGGGATCGGCATTGAGCAGCAACGGGCGTTGCCGGTCTTTCGAGGTACGCTGCAGTTGCTGATCCACGCTGGTGCGTAAATAGACAACCAGCCCGTGGGCGCTCAGCGCCCGACGATTTGCCTCACGCATGACCACACCGCCGCCGGTGGCAAGGATAATGCCATGCTCTTGCACCAGCTCGGCGATCATCGCCTCTTCGCGCTCACGAAAACCCTCTTCCCCTTCCACGTCGAATATCCAGGGTATATCAGCGCCAGTACGCGCTTCAATTTCCCGGTCCGAATCCTTGAAAGGGTATTTGAGTTCCTTGGCAAGCAAACGCCCGATGGTGCTTTTTCCAGCTCCCATCGGGCCTATTAGAAACACATTACGCAAGAGGATTACCTGGCAACCGTAATAGCTCCATTGTTGATGATGCGCGGGGTCAGGAAGATCAAAAGTTCCGACTTGTTTTCCAGCGACACGTCACGACGGAAGGCTTTGCCCAGAACGGGGAGGTCGCCGAGGAAAGGTACCTTTTCCTGACTGGTCTGAGTTTCGCTGGAGAATACACCACCGATCACGATAGTTTCACCATCACCGACCAGGATCTTGGCGTTGACTTCATTCTTGCGAATGGTCGGCACACCGTTGACCTGGTTGGTGAAATCGGGCTCATCCTTTGTTACTATAACTTCCATGATCACCTGATTGTCCGGGGTAATCTGCGGAGTTACTTCCAGCGACAGTACCGCTTCGGCAAAGGCCGTGGTAGTTGCACCGCTGGAGGCGGCTTGCTGATAAGGAATCTCGGAACCACGCAGGATCTTGGCGGTTTCCTTGTCGGAGGTAACTACCTTGGGCTGGGAAATGATTTCACCGTTACCGGTGCTTTCCATTGCCGACAGCTGCAGGTCCAGAATGGTGTTGTTGGTGATAAAGCCGATACCAATCCCGGAAGTAGCACCTGCTACACCCATGTCAACAAAGGGTGAGTTCGCCGTTGGCGTGGGCATCTGGCCCGTACCGCCTGGGTTACGGCCAAAGATATCGAAACGATCGCCGGCGTTGATACTGCCACCCCAGCGAACACCAAGCGCCTTGTCAAAGCCAACGTTGGCCTCAACGATGCGCGCCTCGATCATGACCTGACGCACCGGGATATCCAGTTGCACCACAATGCGGCGCAACTCATCAAGCTTCTGCTGAGTCTCGAGCGCAATAATGCTGTTGGTACGATCATCCACAGTGATCGAACCACGCTGTTCACCATCACCGGCTGTTACCGAGGCAAACAGACTGGCGATATCGGCGGCACGCGCGTAGTTGACCTGGATCAGCTCACGACGCAGCGGCGCCAATTCGGCGATCTGCATTTGTGACTCCAGCTCCTGGCGTTCGCGGGCGGCAATTTCTTCGGCCGGCGCAACCAGCAAGACGTTACCAATCTTGCGCTGGTCAAGGCCCTTGGTTTTCAACACCAGGTCCAGAGCCTGATCCCACGGCACGTTCTGCAAACGCAGCGTGATGCTGCCCTGAACGGTATCACTGGCGACCAGATTCAGGTCGGTAAAGTCGGCAATCAGTTGAAGCACTGAACGAACTTCAATGTCCTGAAAGTTCAGCGACAGTTTTTCCCCAGTGTAGGAGAAGGCTTCGGCTCGGCGCTGTTCAACTTCAGTCTGCGTCAGTGGCTTGAAGCTGACGATCAGGCGGCTATCCGCCTGATAAACCAGATGCTCGTAAAAGCCGCTTGGCTCGATATTGATGACCGCATTACCACCGCTGGAACTGGCGTTGACGAAGTTCACTGGGGTAGCAAAATCCTTCACATCCAGGCGAACGCGCAGCGAATCAGGCAACTGGGTATCAGGGAAGGTCAATCTTACCCGGCCGCCCTGCTCCTGTACGTCCACTTTTATCGAGGGATCAGACAGGTCGACAACCACGTTACCCTCGCCCTGCTCGCCTCGGCGAAAATCCAGACTGGTAATAGCTCTGCCGCTTGCCATCATCGGGCTGGATACGGCAGGTTCAGAGGTCGCGCGCCAATCAGTCGGAGCGGCCTGAGGTGCCGGCTGAGGAATAGCCTGCGCTGCAGCAGGTGCGGTGCTGACAGGTGCAGCCGCCGGACGCGGAGCAGCTGCTTGCGCATAACCGGGCGCGCTGTCGGAACCGACCATGACATACAGGTCATTGCCGTCTACGCGAGTGGCGTAGGGCACCAGATCGGTCAGGTTGATAATCAGGCGGGTGCGGTCGTTGGCTTCCACTACGGTAATGCTGCGCGCATTGCCCAATCCAAGATCACGGCTGCGCTCGCCAAGCTGATTCTTCACTCCAGGCAAATCAATGGCGATACGCGCGGGCTGATCAATCGTGTAGCCTTTCGGGGCTGACGTCACCGGCTCATCGAAAGACAGTTTCAGCTCAACCCGCTCACCGGGGAGCGAAGCGACATCCAGCTTTTCGAGGTTCGCGGCAAGCGCCAACGGGCTAAGCAGCGCCATGAAGGCGGCGAGCGTAATTTTTCTGGTTAAAGGCATGTGATTGCGTTCCACGCGTGACTGTTTGCAGTTCATTTTGTCTCTCCCTGGTTGACTTATCCGCGCTCAGGCAAGCTGAGCGTTCGCGGGCGCTCCAACCAACCACCTTCACCGTCCGGGACGATCTCAACCACGTCGACACGGCCTTCTTCAATACTGGTAATACGACCGTGATTGCGGCCCAGATAGTCACCCATCCTCACCCTATGCACACTACCCGCACCGCGGATCAATGCCTGCATACCGTCCTGATTACTCAAGACGCCAACCATCTCGAATCCTTCGATATTGAAACCTTCAAGAAACTGTTTGACCCGATCCTCGTCCGGCTTCAGATCCTGCGATCCACGCTCACGCTGGGCAAGATCGATTCTGATCGGCGGCTGGAAAGGGCTGCGCAGGGAGGTCGCGCTGTAAGTGAACGCCTCATAAGGCGCGAAACGCGGCAGCGGTTCAATATTACCGGCTGGCCGTGCGCGGGTCTCTTCCATGAAGGCCTGCAAATCATTGAAGCTGCCACCACCACAACCTGTCAGCAGAATCGGCAAAGCGAGGGCAACGCTCAATACGCGCTTATGCTTGATCATTATTGGCCCCCTGCTTCGTTGTAGCGATAGGTTTTGGCAAGAATATTCATTTTCAGCAGGTCGGGATTGCCTTCGGTGACCGGGGCAATATCGAAGTCATGCAGCGTCACGATTCGCGGCAGGCCCGAGACGCTGCTGACGAAGGTGGCTATATCATGGTAACTGCCCTGAACGACTATTCTGATTGGCAACTCGATGTAGAACTGCTGGGTCGATTCGGGCTGCAGGGTAATGGACTCGAACTCCAGACCGCTATTGAGGCCCATCTGGGTAATGTCTTCAAGCAGTCCGGGCACTTCGGTGTCGCTGGGCAGTTGCTTCAGCAAAGCACCGAAGCGCTCCTCGATTTCAACCAGTTGTTCCTTGTAGGCTTCGAGGTTGGCGGCGCGAAAGGATTTGTCAGTAAAGTCCTTGCGCAAGGCCACTTCTCTGGCCTCGGTCTGCTCCAGGCTGGCTTTCATGTCTTTCAGGTGAAAGTGATAACCAGCAAACACCAGCGCTATGAACAACAGCAGGCCGACGATGAACTTCAGGGCACCAGGCCACACGCCGACGTTATTGAAGTCGATATTATTGATATCGATCTTGCGAAAACTATCCTTGATCTGAGACATACTCATTGCTGCGGCGCTCCCTCAGCAGACGCTTTCGGCTCAGTCTGACGCACTGAAAGCTCAAAAACGTTAGCCTGATCCACACCACCCGAGGTCACCGCTCTCACGGCGGTCAGATTGGGTGAAGTCATCCATTCAGACGCATCCATCTGCCGCATCAGGTTGGACACCCGACTGTTGGACTCTGCGCCGCCTTTGATATTGACGGTAGCGCCGCGCATGTTGACCGAGGTGAAGAACACACCATCGGGCAAGGTCCGGGCCATTTCATCAAACACGCGGACGATAATCGGCCGATTGCCCTGAAGATCCTGGATGATCTTCATCCGGTCAAGCAACTGGGTGCGACGCGCCTGCAACTGCTCGATCTCCTTGATGCGCGCTTCGAGCAGGACAATTTCATCCTGAAGAAATTTGTTGCGGGCATTCTGGTGATCTATCTTGCCGGCATAAAAACGATCACCCATGAACACCAGGCCCCCGGCGAGAATGACGATCAGGCCGAGAATAGTCAGAAATTCTTTTTTTCGCTCTTCCCTGAGCTGCTCGCGCCAGGGCAATAGGTTAATGCGAGCCATTAGTCGAAACTCCTCATTGCCAGACCGCAGGCAATCATCAACGCGGGCGCATCATTACTGAGCGCCACAGCATTGACCTTGTTTGACAGGGTCATGTTTGCAAAGGGGTTGGCGACCAACGTTGTGGTGCCGATTTTTTGCTGAATGAGATGATCAAGACCCGGAATCGAAGCAGTACCGCCTGCGAGGAGGATGTAGTCCACATCATTGAACTGGCCACCAGCAAAGAAAAATTGCAAGGAGCGGGAAACCTGCTGAACAACAGCGTCCTTGAACGGCCCGAGGACCTCACTGTCGTAGTCGTCCGGCAAACCGCCCTGTTTCTTGGCAAGACCCGCTTCTTCCTGCGACAAACCGTAACGCCGCTGAATCTCATCGGTGAGTTGTTTGCCGCCGAACAGCTGTTCACGGGTGTAAATGATCCGACCCTTGCTCAACACGCTGAGGGTCATCATGGTCGCACCGATATCAATCACCGCGACCGTCATCTCGTCACGGTCGCCGTCGAGCTGGTCAATGACCAGATCACAGGCTCGCTCCATCGCGTAGGCTTCAACCTCGACCACGCGTGCGCCAAGACCCGCCAGTGCCAGCGCGGCTTCGCGGATGTCGACGTTTTCACGACGGCAGGCGGCCAGGAGCACTTCAGCTCGGTCGGGATTGCGCGGTGACGGGCCCTGAACCTCGAAATCAATCGCCACTTCGTCCAGCGGATAGGGAATGTACTGATCAGCTTCCAGCTTGATCTGTTCTTCCATTTCCTCGGGATCGAGATCCGCATCCATTTCAATGGTTTTGGTGATAACGGCGGACCCGGCGACTGCAACGGCAGCTTGCTTGAGAGAGGAACGGGAACGGGCCAGGACTTTCTCCAATGCCTGGCCGACACCCTCAAGCTCGACGATGTTTTTTTCTACCACCGCACTAGGTGGGAGAGGTTCAACCGCATAGGCCTCGACCTTATAACGGTTACCTGAGCGACTGAGTTCAAGCAGCTTCACCGTGGTGGAGCTGATATCAATGCCCAGTAGCGTGTTCGCTTTTTTCTTTATGAGCCCTAGCACAGCCAATTTCCTATCAGCATCCGACACTTACGGACGGTTTATGTTTTCCTACATTAAATAACAGTCCTTGTACAAGCGCAAATAGCTAAAACAAAAAAAATGCGCTTATAATGCATACTGTTAACCCGTTCTCATCGCACCACACAGCTAACCAATTCATTTGTCAGGGAATTTGCCTGTCCCTTATGCGCTTTCTAAAAATTTTATTCTGGTCACTTCTCGCTCTGATAAGCGCCCCAGTACTGGGTCTCAGCGCCATTGCGCTGTATTTGAGCCCCGGTTTGCCGGACGTTGAAACCCTCCGCGACGTGCAATTACAGACCCCATTGCGGATATATAGCACAGATAGCAAATTGATAGCAGAATTCGGTGAAATGCGCCGCATACCTATCAGTTACGACCAAGTGCCGGAAAACTTTATTAATGCCATTCTGGCGGCCGAGGATGACAACTTCCTTAACCACCACGGCGTCGACCCCATGAGCCTGCTGCGAGCGGTTAGCGAATTGGTTCAAACGGGCAGTATTCAGACGGGCGGTAGTACTATCACCATGCAGGTGGCAAAAAACTATTTCCTGACCAGTGATCGGGTGTTTTCCCGAAAACTGAACGAAATATTGCTGGCCTTGCAGATCGAACGCAGTCTGAGCAAACGCGAGATTTTTGAACTCTACGTCAACAAGATCTATCTCGGCAACAGGGCATATGGAATTGAGGCTGCAGCCCAGGTTTATTACGGTACGTCGATAGATCAGTTGCCCCTTGCCGACCTCGCAATGATTGCCGGCCTGCCCAAGGCTCCGTCACGTTATAACCCGATTTCCAATCCCGAACGTACGCTGCTGCGTCGCGACTGGATTCTGGGCCGGATGCTAAGCCTGGGCTTTATCGACCAAGCCGAGTACGACCAGGCCATCGCCAGCCCCATTACCGCAACCAACCATGGCGCCAACCCTGAACTGGAAGCACCTTACGTGGCGGAAATGGCGCGTCTGGAAATGCTCAGCAAGTATGGAGAAGACGCTTATATCAATGGCTATCACGTGTATACCACGGTAGATAGCCAGTTGCAGACCCTGGCCAATAGCGCCTTGCGCAGCGGCTTGATGAGCTATGACCAACGGCATGGTTACCGCGGCCCTGAAGAGCGGCATCCCGATAGCAAGCCAGCGGATTGGCCAGATCTGTTAAAGAACTATCGCGGCATGGGCGGCCTGCTCCCGGCTGTCGTGACCAGTGTCAGTGCGGACAAGGTGTCGATTCAGCTGCGCGGCGGCGCGCTGGGCGAGATCAGTTGGGAAGCCATGCGCTGGGCCAGACCCTATATCAACGCCAACAGCATGGGGCCCAATCCCAGCAAGCCGGCTGACGTACTGGCCGTTGGCGATATCGTCCGTGTTGTGGCCGTGGAAGATATCCAGTTTCGTCTGAGCCAGGTACCAACTGCGCAGAGTGCGCTGGTGGCGCTCTCCCCTCAGGATGGCAGCGTACAGGCCCTGATTGGAGGCTTCTCTTTCGTTCAGAGCAATTACAACCGGGTGACCCAGGCCCGCCGGCAGCCGGGCTCCAGCTTCAAGCCCTTTCTCTACGCTGCCGCCCTGGACAACGGCTACAGCCCGGCCAGCATGGTCAACGATGCCCCCCTGGTATTTGTTGACGAATATCTGGACTCGGCCTGGCGGCCACAGAACTCGGGTGGCGACTTTCTGGGCCCGATCCGCCTCAGGGAAGCCCTCTATCGTTCACGTAATCTGGTGTCCATCCGCCTGATGCAGGATCTGGGCGTGGACAAGGCGCTGAGTTACATCGAACACTTCGGCTTCAGTCGTTCCGATCTCCCGCGCAACCTGTCAGCGTCTCTGGGGACGCCAGAGCTGACGCCGCTGCAAATCGCCCAAGGTTACACCACCATCGCCAATGGCGGTTATGCGGTCAAGCCGTACCTGATTGAGCGTATCGAAGACCATCGCGGGCATCTCCTGGAGGTGTCCACAGCAGCAGTTACGCCAGGTGCTCGGGAATTACATGAGGAACGCCTGGCGCGCTATGCCGAAGCCGGCAACTTCGCCGACCCGAATTATCGGCTGCCCGAAATTCCCGATGCGGAACAGGTGATAGATCCCCGCACGACCTATCAGTTGACCAGCATGCTGCAGGACGTTATCACGCGCGGCACGGCAGCCCGGGCACGGGAGCTGCAGCGCGGCGACCTGGCCGGAAAGACCGGCACTACCAACGACCAGAAGGATGCCTGGTTCGCTGGCTACAACGGCGATTTTGTTACCGTTTCCTGGGTCGGCTTCGACCAGCCCAGCACCTTGGGACGCCGCGAATACGGCGGCACTGCCGCTCTGCCAATCTGGATGGACTTCATGGCCGGCGCCCTGAAGGACAGGCCAGAACACAGCCAGGCAATGCCGGAAGGCCTAACCAACGTACGCATCGACCCCGCTACGGGCCGCACCGCACGCCCCGGCAGCTCGAACGGCTTCTTTGAGGTTTTCAAGGAAGAGGACGCGCCGCCGCCCTGGGATGAGATAGAAAGCGGTGCCTACCCCTCAGGTGGCGGCGACGCCCTGCCCCAGGGCCTGTTCTAGCCACGCTCGCCCAAGACCCAAGTGCAGCCCAGCCCTGCACCTGGGTCTTTCATCCCCCGCTGCAACAATAAGCTCTACCCGTCCGGCCATTCGGTCGGACGATAACCGTGCATTCCCTTCAGTCATGACGCCCTCGCGAACCAGCACCCGATGCAATAAAGCCGTAGGATTTCCCAATAGGACCGAAATCAACGGCAATCAGAACAACATCAGGTGTCCGCCATGCACGAACCAACCTATCTGGGCGAGCTGAAACGCCTGCAACAGCAGGCATGGCCTGCCCAAAGCGCGCAAACTCCGATCTACTGGCTGGGCGAAAAGCCGTTGACCGAGTACCTGCGCCACTGGGCGAAGACCACACCAAACAAACCAGCGGTGCGGTTTTACGGCTACGACCTGAGCTACGCCGAACTGGACGACTTGAGCGACCGCTTTGCCGCGCTGCTGATCGAGCAGGACGTGCGCCCCGGCGATCGGGTCGCAGTGTTCATGCCCAATTGCCCACAGCTGCATATTGCCTTCTACGGTATTCTCAAGGCCGCCGCCATCCACGCCCCGGTCAGCCCGATGGCAATGCCAATGGAGCTCAGCTATCAACTCAAGGACAGCGGCGCCAGCGTGCTGGTGTGCTTTGACCAACTGCTGCCGGTTTTCCGCGAGATTCGCGCCCAGACCGACGTCCGCCTGGCGATCGCCACCAGCCTCTCGGAAATCTGCCCTGCGGCACCGCCCATACCGGTTCCTGACCTGCTGCGCGCACCCAAACTGGAGGTGACCGACTACATCGATATGCTGCCGGCACTGCGGGGCATTCAGCCTGCGCAGGATCTGCCAGTGCCGGCACTGGATGATATCGCCGCGCTGAACTACACCGGCGGCACCACTGGCCTGCCCAAGGGCTGCATCCACACCCACGGCGATATGCTCTACACCTGCGCGAGTTTTATCCCCGCCGCGCTGGGTCTGGACAGCGAGCGCGTCAGCTTGAATTTCATGCCCGAATTCTGGATTGCCGGAGAAAACGCTGGCCTGCTGTTTCCGGTGTTTGCCGGTACCACGCTGGTGCTGCTGGCCCGCTGGGATGCGCTGACCTTCATGAGCGCAGTGCAGCATTATCAGGTCAACCACACTGGCCTGCTGGTCGACAGCGCCTCCGAAGTGCTCGACCACCCGCAGGTAAACACCTTCGACTTCAGCTCGCTGCAAATCACCAGTTGCGTGTCCTTTATCAAGAAGTTGACCCCGGACTACCGCCAGCGCTGGCGCAAGCTGACCGGTTGCACGCTGTTTGAAACCAGCTTCGGCATGACTGAAACCCACACCTGCGACACTTTTACCGCAGGTCTTCAGGATGACGATTTCGATCTCAAGTCGGCCCCTACCTTTGTTGGCCTGCCGGTCCCCGGCACCGAATTCAAGGTCTGCGACTTCGCCTCTGGCGAGCTGCTGCCGCTGGGCAGTGAAGGCGAACTCTGCGTACGATCGCCGTCACTGCTCAAGGGTTACTGGAACAAGCCGGAAGCCAGCGCAGAAGCACTGCGTGATGGCTGGCTGCATACCGGCGACAGTGGTGTGATCACCGAGCAGGGTTTTATACGCTATCTGGGCCGGCGCAAGGAAATGCTCAAGGTCAATGGCATGAGCGTATTCCCCAGTGAGCTGGAAGCCATGCTCGGCCAGCATCCCGCCATTCTTGCTTCGGCAGTGATAGGCCGCCAGGATGACAAGCGCGGCGAGAGCCCCGTGGCCTTCGTAGTGATCAAGCCCGGCAGCGAGATGAGCGCCCAGGACCTGGTTGACTGGTGCAAACAGGCCATGGCGATTTACAAGGTACCGGAGGTGCGTCTGGTAGAAAGCCTGCCGATGACCGCCACCGGAAAAGTGAAGAAGAACGAATTGCAGGGCTGGCTTTGATGACCTTCAAGAAAATACTGATCGCCAACCGCGGCGAAATTGCTATTCGTCTGGCCCGCGCCGCCGCCGAGCTGGATATCCTCAGCCTTGGGGTGTTTGCCGAAGACGACGCCCAGTCCCTGCATGTGCGCAAGGCTGATCAAGCCGTAGCGCTCAAGGGCCGCGGCGCCAGCGCTTATCTGGATGCCGAGCAATTGGTGAACCTGGCACGCGAGCATCAATGCGATGCGATCCACCCGGGTTACGGCTTTCTTAGCGAAAACGCCGATTTCGCCAAGCTGTGCGAAAACGCCGGCATTACCTTCATCGGCCCCTCCGCCAGGGTACTGGAGACATTCGGCGACAAGGCCAGCGCCAGGCGTCTGGCCGTGGAACAGCAAGTGCCGCTGGTGCAGGGCACCAATCACGCCACCAGCCTGGAGCAGGCCCGCGAATTCATGCAGCAACTGGGCGCTGGCAGCGCCATCATGCTCAAGGCGCTGGCCGGCGGCGGCGGACGCGGTATGCGCGCGGTGCTGGATATCACCGAACTGGACGAGGCTTTCACCCGCTGCAGCTCCGAGGCCAAGGCCGCATTTGGCAGCGGCGAACTGTATGCCGAACGTCTGATTCGCAGGGCGCGGCATATCGAAGTACAGATCATCGGCGATGGCCAGCAGGTCAGCCATCTGTGGGAACGGGATTGCACACTACAAAGGCGTAACCAGAAACTGCTGGAGATCGCCCCGGCGCCCGGGCTCGACCCAACGCTGCGCCAGCGCATGCTCGACGCCGCTGTGAAGCTAACCGGCGCCGTTGCCTACCGCGGGCTGTGCACCGTCGAGTTTCTGCTTGACGAAGAGACCGGCGATTTCGTGTTCATGGAAGCCAATCCGCGCATCCAGGTCGAGCACACCGTCACCGAAATGGTCACCGGGATTGATCTGGCGCAAACGCAGATACGTCTTGCGGCCGGTGCCAGCCTGAACGACCTGCAACTCACCCAGGACCGAATTCCGGCTGCACAGGGTTATGCCGTGCAACTGCGCATCAATCTGGAAAGCATGGCCAAGGATGGCAGCGCCAAACCGGCCGGCGGCACCTTGAGCGCTTATGAGCCGCCGAGCGGACCCGGTGTGCGCGTGGATGGCTATGGCTACAGCGGCTATACCACCAGCCCCAGTTTTGACTCGCTGCTGGCCAAGTTGATCGTGCACGCCAATGCCGGCTACCCAGCGGTACTGCGCCGCGCCTATCGCGCCCTCTGCGAGTTCCGCCTGGAAGGCGTCAGTAGCAATCTGCATTTTCTACAGAACCTGCTGACGGATCTGCAGGTGCAGGCCAATCAGGTTACCACCGGATTTATAGAGCAACATGCAGCCGAACTGATCGGCGCTCACGCCGGTGAACAGCAAAAGGCGCATCCGCATCTGTATTTTCAGCACGCCGGCCAGACTCAGGCGGCCCAGGTCGCCGCCGTGGACGCGCCACCCGGGACCGAGCCGCTTAACGCGCCGGTGCAAGGCGTGCTGGTCAGCCTCGACGTGCAGCCCGGCGACAGCATAGCCGCTGGCCAGCAGGTGGCGGTGATGGAAGCAATGAAGATGGAGTTCGTGGTCAAGGCCGAGCGCAGTGGCATCGTCCGGGTGCTGGCCTGCAGCCCCGGAGACAACCTGTTTGAAGGTAATCCGCTGCTGTTTCTTGAACCCGCTGAGGTTGAGGGTGGCGAGGCGCTGAACGAAGAACAGGTTGATATCGCGCATATTCGCGCCGACCTGGCCGAACTGCTGGAGCTGCATGCCAACCTGACGGACGAACGCCGCTCGGATGCCGTGGCCAAGCGCCGCAAAACCGGCCAGCGTACCGCACGGGAGAACCTGACGGACCTGCTTGATGAAGGCAGTTTCATGGAATACGGCGGCCTGGCGCTGGCTGCCCAGCGCACCCGCCGCAGCCACGAAGATCTGTTGAAGATGAGCCCCGCAGACGGGCTGATTACCGGTATCGGCACGGTTAACGCAGAGCTGTTCGGCGCCGAGACCGCGCGCTGTATGGCTATGAGTTACGACTACACAGTATTCGCCGGCACCCAGGGCGCGATGAATCACAAGAAGACCGACCGCATGCTGGAACTCGCCGAACAGTGGCGATTGCCGTTGGTGTTCTTTACCGAAGGCGGTGGCGGCCGCCCCGGCGATATCGACAAGGTTGGCGTCGCCGGGCTCGACTGCACAACCTTCATGCGCATGGCCAGACTCAGCGGCCAGGTACCTCTGGTGGGTGTGGTCTCCGGACGCTGCTTTGCCGGCAACGCGGCGCTGCTGGGTTGCTGCGATGTGATCATCGCCACCGAGAACGCCACCGTTGGCATGGCCGGCCCGGCGATGATCGAAGGCGGCGGCTTGGGCAGTTATACGCCCGAACAGGTCGGCCCGGTGAGCATGCATGGGCCCAATGGCGTGATCGATGTGCTGGTCAAGGATGAGGCCGAAGCCACCCGCGCCGCCAAGCAATACCTGGCGTATTTCCAGGGCGATCTGCCCAGTGGCGATTGCGCGGACCAACGTGCATTGCGCCATCTGATTCCGGAAAACCGTCTGCGGGTTTACGACATTCGGGAAGTGATCGAAACCCTAGCGGATACCGGCTCGGTGCTGGAGCTGCGCCGGCAGTTCGCACCGGGCCTGATCACCGCGCTGATTCGCATCAACGGCAAGGTCTTTGGCCTGATCGCCAACAATCCCATGCATCTTGGCGGCGCCATTGATGCGGTGGCCGGCGACAAGGCTGCGCGCTTTATGCAGCTATGCCAGGCCCATGGCCTGCCAATGGTCTCGCTGTGTGACACCCCCGGCTTTATGGTCGGGCCGGACTCCGAGCGTCAGGCCACCGTACGCCACGTTTCGCGCATGTTCGTCACCGCGGCGAGCCTCAAGGTGCCGTTCTTTACCGTGGTGCTGCGCAAGGGCTACGGCCTGGGCGCCCAGGCGATGGCCGCTGGCAGCTTTATGGCGCCGATGTTCACCATCGGTTGGCCGAGCAGCGAGTTTGGAGCTATGGGGTTGGAGGGCGCGGTCAGGCTGGGTTACGCAAAAGAGCTGGCCGCAATCGAGGACGAAAGCGAGCGCCAGGCGCAGTTCGACAAGCTGGTCGCCGAACTTTACCGGCGCGGCAAGGGCGTGAGCATGGCCAGCTTTCTGGAGATCGATGCGGTGATCGACCCGATGGAAACCCGCGACTGGCTATTACGCGGGCTCAGTTCGGCACCGCCAGAATCGCTGACCAAGGGCACTCGGCCCTTTGTCGATACCTGGTAGGCCGATTACAGCAGCGGTTTTACAGCGCGCTCAGGGCGATCACTTGATCGGCCCTGGGCAGCAAAGCCGCGTCGTGCCCCAGAAACAGCGCCGTGCGCCCCGCCAGCCAGGGCTCAAGGCGGGTGATCACCCGTTCACGGGTGGCGGCATCCAGACCGCTGAAGGGTTCGTCGAGAATCAGCAGCGGTGCGTCCTTGAGCAGCACGCGGGCCAGGGCCAGGCGCCGCCCCTCGCCGCCAGACAATTGTTTGCCGGACTCGCCTACCCAGGTGTTGATCCCGGCGGGTAAGGCGCTAACCAGCTGCGCCAGATCAACCATGTCCAGCACCTGCCACAGTTGCTCGTCAGTCGCATCCGGCCTGGCCAACAGCAGGTTGGCGGCAATGCTGTCATGCAGTAACTCAGTATGCTGGGTCAGATAACCGACTTGCGCACGCCACTCAAGCAAGGCCAGCTCAGTCAGTGCTGTCCCGCCGACCGTCAGCTGCCCTGAGTCGGGATCAATCAGCCGCGCCGCCAATCCAGCCAGGGTCGACTTGCCTGAGCCGGAGGGGCCAATCAGCGCCACTCGTTCACCTTGCAGCAACCTGAGGTTCAGACCTTCCAGTCCCGCATGGGCTACACCCACATTCTGCCATTGCAGCGTCAGATCAGCAGGCGCCACCATCGGGTTGGCAGGGTCCCGTAGCTGGCTACTCATTGCCACCTGCTGATTCAGGCGCGCGGCGGCGGCACGCGTACCGCCGAACTGGGCGAAAGCGCCGGGCAGCCCGGCGAAGCCCTCACTCAGGGCCATCAGCGCCAGCGGAATCATCACCATCACCGGCCCCGACAGTAAACCGGCAACATAAGCCTGTATCGCGCTAAACAGTCCAACCATCACCGCGCCCATGACGCCCAGCGTAGCCAGCGCCTGGCCGAAAGCGACCCGACCCTGGAGGATCAACTGCTCATCCAGCATGCGCTGGCTGCCTGCCAGGAGTTGCTGACGGTGCAACCCCAAGGTACCGGCTGCGGTGAGCTCGGCTAGCCCCTGCAACTGCTCGACTGCCTGTACGCGCAGCGCATCAAGCCGCTCCACCCGCCGGGCACTGTAGGTCAGCCCCAGGAGCGCCATGCCCAGCGTCAGGGCCAGCAGCAGAACCAGCAACAACGCGCCAAGCAACAGTGCCAGCGACAGATGAAATACGGCGATTAGACCGCAGACCAGCAGAATGCCTAGCAAGGCCACCAGCGGTGGAGCGAGCAGTCGTAGATAAAGCGTATCCAGAGTATCTATATCGGCTGTCAGGCGGTTGAGCCACTGCGCGGCGCGCAGGCGTGCCAGGGTTGCGCCATCGAGCAACGCCAACGCGGAAAAATGCCGGCCTCGCAGATCCGCCAGCAGACTCAGTACCGTATTGTGATTGAACACCCGCTCAAAGTAGCGCGCCACAGTACGCGTCAGGGCGAAGAAACGAATGCCGCCACCGGGCATATAGACATCGAACATGACTCGCTGCCCGGCGGCCCAGAGCAGCGCGGTGACGCCCGTCGCGGTGATAAACCAGCCGGATAAGGCCAACAGCCCGACGGCACTGAACAGGGTCAGCGCCAGCAATAATCCGCCCAACCACAAACGGCCGCGCCGCTGCATGATTAGATTCAACCAGGGCCTGAGTTCAGACATCCTCAAGCCCCCCATTTCGCAGTGAATCATCTTGAATGGCACCGGACTGCAGCAATCCGTCCTGCAAGGAACCGTCCCGGATCGAATAGATGCGATCGGCCAGTTGCATCAAAGCCGGATGATGGGTGGCGATGATCAGCGTTTTCCCGCTACCGGCCAGCGCGCGCAGCGCTTCGATGACTTCCGCCTCGCTGTGCTCATCCAGGCTCGCTGTTGGCTCGTCCAGCAACACCAGATCCGCCTCGCACAGCCACACCCTGGCTAGCGCCAAACGCTGGGCCTGGCCCCCGGACAGACCGCGCCCGCCTTCACCCAGCGGCGTCTCCAGCCCTTGCGGCAGGGTCGCCAGGAGCGCGCCAAGCCCTACCGCCTCTATCGAGCGCACCATTGCCGGGGCATCGGCCTGGGGCGCCGTCAGGCGTAAATTATCTGCCCAGCTACCCTGAATCAGAAAGGGCCGCTGCCCGAGCCAGGCTACCGGGCGTTGCCCAGGCGCCTGGCCAAACAGGCTCAGACTGCCAGCACTGGGCGTGACAAATCCGGCCAGACAATGCAGCAGACTGGATTTGCCGGACCCAGAGGGCCCCACCAGCGCCACTACCTGCCCAGCGGCAATATCCAGCGTGATGCCCTTCAGCACCCGCCCACGCCCGGGATAATCCAACGCCAGATCCGCTACGCAAATCTGCCCGGCATGGCTCACCGACGGCGCTGCGCCAACGGGCTGAATGACCCTTTGCGCTTCGGCCTGGATCAGGGCGAAGGCATCTGCTGAGGCCAGCGCGGCAGCACGGTCATGGTAGGCCTGGGCCAGGCTGCGAAGTGGCTGAAAGAATTCGGGTGCCAACAACAGGATAAACAAGCCAGAAAACAGGGTCAGCTCGGCGGCGGGCCCGTATTGGATATAGCCCAGCAGGCCAAAGCCGATGTACATCGCCGCCACCGCAATCGCCACGGACGCAAAAAACTCCAGCACCGCCGAGGATAGAAAGGCGATCCGCAGCGTGCGCATGGTCACCGAACGGTAGCGCTCGGCAGCAGCCTCTACCGAACGTGTCGCCGCGCCCACCTGACCAAACAGCTGCAGGCTAGTCAGACTGCGTACCCGGTCGAGAAAATGCCCGGCCAGGCGGCCTGCTTCAAGCACGTGCTGCTGACTGACTTTTTCCGCGCTCATGCCCACCAGGGCCATAAACAAGGGAATCAACGGGGCGGCAAACAACAGGAAAAGGGCGGCGAGCCAATCGAGCCAGAACACCAGCAGCAGGATCAGCAAGGGCGACAGCAGTGCCAGCCACTGAAGAGGGAGGTAACGCGCGTAAAAACCGTCCAGCGCTTCGACCTGCTCGACCCATTGATTGGTCAGGGTGGCGCCCGAGCGGTCAGCCAGCCGCACCGGACCTAATTGCGCCCAGTGGGTTGCCAACTCCTCACGTGCCTGTTGGCGCACCCGGGCACTGGCCTGCTGACCGCAACGCTCGTGAGCCGCCTGAGCGAGGGCGCGCAGCACTATTGCCAAGGCCAGCCCGGCACCGGGCCACAGCAGTTTGAAATAAGGAACCTGCTCCACCAACAGGGCGTGCACCAACCAGGCAATCAGCCCCATCTGGACGATGATCGTCAGCGTGTGCAGCAGCCCCAGGGTAACCCCGGCATACAACCAGAACCGAACTGGCCGGCCATGTTGCTGCAGCCAGTCGCGGCTGCGCCGGCCAGACTCAGTGATAGCCTTCACCCACGCGGACCTTGCCGCGGAACACCCAGTAGGTCCAGGCGGTGTAAGCCAGAATAATCGGAATCACAAACAGCATGCCGAGCAGCAGGAACAGTTGCGACTCCGGTGCCGATGCCGCGTCCCACAGGGTGAAATCCGGCGGAATCACATAGGGCCACCGCGTCCACAGCAGGCCGAAGTAGGTCGAGGCAAACATCGCCATGGTCGCCAGGAATGGCACCACCTCCTTGCGCTTGCGCAGACCTCGCCATATCTGAAAGGCAAAGAACAATGCCAGCAGCGGGAAGATCCAGATCCAGCGAATTACCGCGAACCAGCGCTCGAACGCAGCGGGGTCGACCCACGGCGTCCAGATGCTGATAATCGCGAATACCGCCAATACTGCACCCAGCAACCAGGGCGCAAGGCCGTACGCCCATTCCTGAATGTAGCCTTCGGTTTTCATGATCAACCAGGTACAACCGAGCAGCGCATAGCCGGCCATCAGGCCCACGCCGGTCATGAGGGTAAAGGGTGTGAGCCAATCAAAGGGCCCACCCGCGTAGGCCAGGCCCTCAGTCTCATAGCCCTGAATATAGGAACCAACCACTACCCCCTGGGCAAAGGCCGCCAGGAAGGAGCCCCCGGCAAAGGCCCAGTTCCACAGGTAGCGCGAGCTTTTCGCCTTGAAACGAAACTCGAAGGCCACACCGCGAAAGATCAGACCCGCGAGCATCAGGAACACACCGATATACAGCGCCGGCAGCAAAATCGAATAGACCAGCGGGAAAGCCCCCAGCAGGCCGGCACCGCCCAGCACCAGCCAGGTTTCGTTACCGTCCCAGACCGGCGCCACCGAGTTCATCATCACGTCGCGGGCGTCTTCATCAGGCGCGAAGGGAAACAGCATACCCACGCCCAGATCAAAGCCATCCATCAGCACGTACATGATCACCGCAAAGGCGATAATCATGGCCCAGATCATCGACAGATCGAAGATTTCCATTTCCATGCTCAGGACCCCTTCTGGTCAAATGATACGTCGCTACCGGACAACGGCCGCGCCGGTCTATGCACTTCGTCCACATCGGAAGCGCGCTCGTTGACTTCAAGACCGTCCTGCAACACCCGCATCAGGTAATACAGGCCCGCACTGAAAATCATCAGGTAAACCAGGATGTAACCCAGCAGGGTAAAAAGTGCCATGCCGCCGGTCAGCGACGGCGTAACCCCCTGCTCGTGCGTCATCAGGCCAAACACCAACCAGGGCGCGCGCCCCGTTTCGGTCACTATCCAACCAGCCAGTACGGCAATAAACGGCGCCACGCTCATGACTCGCAGCCCCTGCAGGAACCAGGGCGTCTGCCAGTAGCGCTGCTTGTGCCGCAGCAGCAGCCCGGTAAAGGCCGTGGCAATCATCAACAGACCCAGGCCGACCATGACCCGAAAGGCCCAGAACACAATCGCTACCGGGGGCTGCTCTTCAACGGGCACTTCATTCAGGCCGGGTACTTCGCCATCAAGATCGTGGGTGAGGATCAAGCTGGCCAGTTTCGGGATAGCGATCTCGAAGCGATTGCTCTGGTTCTCCTGATCAGGCAGAGCAAAGAGCAACAAGGGTACGCCGGAGGAGGTCTCCCAGTTGGCTTCCATTGCCGCTACCTTGGTTGGCTGATGCTCCAGCGTGTTGATCCCGTGGAAGTCACCGACCACCGCCTGGGTAGGCGCCAGGATCAGGATCATCCACAGGCACATGGACAACGCCTTGCGATTGACCTCTACCTCGCTGCCGCGCAGCAGGTACCAGGAACTCACCCCGGCCACCACAAAGGCACCGGTCAGGAATGAGGCAATAGCCATGTGCGCGAAACGGAACGGGAAGGACGGGTTGAAGATAGCCTCGGACCAGGAGGTAACAAAAAACACCCCGTCGCGCAGCTCTACACCGGCTGGCGTATGCATCCAGCTATTGGCCGCCAGAATCCAGAACGCCGAGATAAAGGTGCCCAGCGCCACCATACAGGCGGCAAACAGGTGAACACCCTTGGGCACACGATTGCGGCCGAACAGCAGCACGCCAAGGAACGCCGCTTCGAGGAAGAAGGCAGTGATCACTTCATAGCTGAGCATGGGTCCGAGGAAGTTGGCCGCTGCGTAGGAATAATTGCTCCAGTTGGTACCAAACTGGAAAGACATGACAATGCCCGACACCACCCCCATGCCGAATACCACGGCAAAGACCTGGACCCAGAACTTGGAAAGGCGCTCCCACACCGGGTTGCCGGTCTTGAAAAAGAGGATTTCCAGAAAGGCGATAAACGACGCCAGACCAATGGTAAAGACCGGGAAGATCGCGTGAAACGACACCACAAATGCAAACTGGATGCGTGACAGCAGGAGGGGATCCAATTCCATGCGCACAGCTCCTTAATGGAAAAAGTTGATGCCGATTATCCGCGGTAAACCAGGTCAATGGCGGATGAAAAAAGGGAACTTGGTTGTGACCGCAACACGGACAAGAATGTTCCAGGTCACAGTGTGCTCCGGCACAGGGCCGCAGGCCAGGTGGTGAATTGCCGCAGCGACCAGCCGGGCTTCGGCCCGGGCTGGAGCTGGACTGGCTTACGCCTGTATTACAGCAGTAGCCACAAAGTCACGGCCAAAGGCAGTAATATGGCCGTAGTAATACCCATCAGGCTCATGCCCAGGGCAGCGAACGCGCCCGCTTCCTTGCTTCGCTCCAGCGACAGCGCCGTGCCTATGGCATGCGCGCAGATGCCCATCGCAAGCCCCCACGCCGCCTCGGAACGGACCCCGGCTATACGCAACAGCCAGGGCCCGAACACGGCCGCGATAACCGCGGTGATCATCACGAAGACCGCCGCCAGAGCAGCAATCCCCCCGGTCTGCTCAGCCACCAGCATGGCGATTGGCGTAGTGACCGATTTGGGCGCCATGGTCATGACCAGTGAATGCTCGATACTCAGGCCCCAGGCAATCAGAATGGTCGCCAGCGTCGCAAAGGTGCCGCCGACCAGCAGCGTGATCAGCACCGGCGACAGAAACTCGCGGATCCGCCGCAGATTCACATACAGCGGCACCGCCAGGGCTACCGTAGCGGGCCCGATCAGCACCATCAGCGGCGTGACGCTCTGATGGTAGGCACTCAACTCGCCGCCCAACAGCAGGATGATGCCGATCAGCAATAGAATGGATACCAATACCGGGTGGAAAACCGCCATACCGCTGCGCTCGTAAAGCACTACGCCACTCTGATAGGCGGCCAGTGTGACGCCCACCCAGAATAACGGATGATCCATGATGGCCTGCCAGGCCAGCAACAGACTTGCGCTCATGGTTGCGACTCCCGTGCCTGCTTGCGCTGCATCATTCGCTCCATGATCCATCCGCACAGCGGCAGCGTCAGGAACAGCGATACCAGCAGGGTAACCGCCATGGCCAACCCGTAACGGGCCATCTCTGCACCATAGGCCATCACACCCACGGCCGGCGGCACCAGAATCAGCGGCAGATATTTAAGCAGGTTGCTGGCGGCATGTTCGAGGGGTTCACCCACTTCGCCGCGCATGACCAGATAGATCAGCAACAACACCATGCCAATAATAGGGCCAGGCAAAAATGGCAGGAACAGGACGTTCATGCCGGTACCCAGCAACTGGAATACGATAAGCCAAGTCAATCCGCGTAACAGCATAGGTAAGCCCACTTACTGACAAGTAACCCGCAAGGTTAAACACTGCGGCCGTCAGTGCCTAGCCCTACCTTGAGCGACGCAATAAAAAAGCCGGGCTTTTGCCCGGCTTTCTACTCTTCAGTGCCTGCCGCTGCGAATCAGTAGCCGCGCAAGCTGGCGAACCGATCCGCGTGGTAACGATAGTCGCCGAATAACAACTGCGCCGCCCGAGCCCGCTTCATGAACAGACCCACATCAAACTCGTCGGTCATGCCCATACCGCCGTGCATCTGCACCGCCTCGTTGGTTGCCAGCTCAGCCACCTCGCAACTTTTGGCCTTGGCCAGGCTCACCAGTTGTGATGCGTCCTCAGCGCCCTGATCCAGAGCCACCAGCGCCTTGAGCACAACCGACTTGACCAGCTCAATCTCGCTGAACAGATGTGCGCAGCGGTGCTGTAAACCCTGGAATGAGCCCAGCACAACGCCGAACTGCTTACGCTCCTGCAAGTATTTCACTGTGACTTCGAAGGCTTGTGAAGCAATGCCCAGAAGCTCTGCAGCCAGCTGCGCGTTGGCGACATCCAGGATCTTGTCCAGGATTTCGAACCCTTTGCCCTGCTCGCCCAAGAGCGCTGCGGCCTCCACCTGTACGTTATCGAAACGCACCACTGCGGCATTGCGGCTATCCACCATGATGGTGCGCTCAATGCTCACGCCCGTGGCATTGCGATCGACCAGAAACAGGCTGATGCCCTCACGCGCATGCTCGGCGCCGCTGCTGCGTGCGGACACGATCAGCTTGTCGGCCACGTGCCCGTCGATCACCAACGACTTCTGACCGTTGAGCACAAAGCCATTGCCCTGCGGCGCCGCAGTAGTCGCTACTTTCGCCGGGTTATGCCGTGCACTTTCATCTGCGGCCAAGGCCGTCAGCAGTCGCCCCTCGGCAAGGGCGGGCAGCAGATTCTGCTTCTGCTCGGAGTTGCCCGCCAATTGCAGCGCGCATACCCCGATCACCGCGCTGGATAGCAGCGGCGATACGCTGAGATTGCGCCCCGCCTGTTCGAATACCTGACCCATGCCAACGTTACCGAAGGCCGAGCCGCCGAACTCCTCCAGCATCAGCGTACCGACAAAACCCATTTCCACCATGCTCTGCCACAACTCGCGGGAAAAACCGGTCTCATCGCGGTTATCACGCAACTGGCGCAACTGGCTGATCGGAGCACTTTCGCTCAGAAAGCCCTTTGCGGCGTCCTTGAGCATCTGCTGTTCTTCATTAAGTACCAAAGCTGCCATCGTCTTTACCTCGATTCGGTCACTGGAGCCCAAGAATGTTGCGGGCGATCACGTTGAGCTGGATTTCGGACGTTCCACCTTCGATGGAGTTGCCCTTGGAGCGCAGCCAGGCACGCGGCAGTGCGCCTTCCTTCCAGGCTTCGCCTTCCCAGACCAGCGCATCACTGCCGCGCAACGCGACCAGCAATTCCTGCCGACGCTTGTTCACTTCAGTACCGTAATACTTGAGCATTGCCGACGCTGCGCCTACACCCTGCCCTGCCTTGGCTTCATCCAGCACACGCTCGGACGTCAGTTCAAAGGCGCGTGCGTCCAGCTCCCAACGCGTCACTTCGCTGCGCAGGTAACCGTCCGCCAGCTTGCCGTTGTCCAGGCCAATCGCTTCGACCGCGACCTGCGGCAGGGTTTTCTGCCCGGCGGCGGTTTTGCCCATGCCGCCGATCATCTCGCGCTCGTGGGTCAGCAGGTATTTGGCAATGGTCCAGCCGGCATTGATTTCACCAACAACCTGGTTCTTCTCAACACGCACGTTATCCAGGAAGGATTCGCAGAACGGCGAGCTACCGGAGATCAGCTTGATCGGCCGCGTGGATACACCGGGGGTGGCCATGTCGAACAGCACCAGGGTGATACCCAGCTGCTTCTTGGCATCCGGATTAGTGCGTACCAGACAGAACATCCAGTCGGCCTTGTCGGCGTAGGAGGTCCAGATCTTCTGGCCGTTGACGATAAAGTGATCGCCCTGGTCCACCGCCTTGGTCTGCAAGCCCGCCAGATCCGAGCCGGCGCCAGGCTCGCTGTAACCCTGACACCAGCGAATCTCGCCCCGCACAATCAGCGGCAAATGCTGGCGCTTGAGCTCTTCGGAACCAAACTTGAGGATCGCCGGACCAATCATCCATACGCCAAAACTGGACAGCGCAGGCCGCGCCTGAATGCGCGCCAGCTCCTCACGCAACACCTTGCACTCGGCATTGGACAACCCGCCACCGCCGTACTCCTGCGGCCAGTCCGGCGCGGTCCAACCCTTGTCCGCCATGCGCTCAAGCCACAGACGCTGGTCTTCACTCTTGAACTTGAAGTTGCGCCCGCCCCAGCACTGATCATCGTCAGCGGTAAAGGGCGTACGCATGCTCTGCGGGCAGTTCTCTTCGAGCCAGGCCCGGGTTTCCTCGCGGAACGCGTGCAGATCGGTCACGGGAAAATCTCCTCAATTGATCGGCTAATGGGACAAAAACGCAGAATACCCTAGTGACTGGCGCACGGCTTTTTACTTGACCGGCGGAATGGTGACCCATCAGTCAGAGGAATGCATGACCGGGCCGCCCCAAGCCTTACCGAGCAGACCTATGCGCCAGCTCGAATGCGCGGAGCCCAGGTTCCAGTACATCAGCCAAAGGCAGGCTGACAGCCAGACGGTGCAGATTCCAGTAATGGCCTTCCAGGGTGCGATTGACCAGCAGTGTGGCTGGAGCAGGCTGCAGACTGCCGAGCGCGTCCACTATCTGAGGTATCAGGTGCTGGGCTTGTTGATGCAACTGAACCTCGGCAAAATCCCAGCAAGAAGCCGGTTGCAAAAGGGGTCCCAGTATCGAATTCAGTTGCCGATAGAGCGCCCAGGGTACGGCAGAGCGTTCTTGGCGCGCGCCCAACCCTTGAAAAGCCTGTTCCAGTTTTTCGGCATTACCCGACTGTAACGCTCGATAGGCCTGCACATAGGCTGCCAGTAACGGCGCCCCGAGCCGGGCGGTACAACCCAGGTCATACACCACCAACTGACCCTGCGGCGTATAGGCGAAGTTGCCCGGATGGGGGTCCGCGTGGACCTCGCCCAATTCGAACGCCTGGCTGACCAGCCAATCAACCAAGGTGGCACCTAGACGCTGGCGAATCTCGAACGGCGCATCTGCCACGCTGGAAAGCGGTAACCCGGGTTCCTCGGCGAGCACCAAGACCCCTTCCCGGCACAAATCCGCGCGCGGCGCAGGAATCCTGACGTTGGGCCAACTGAAGAAATGCTCGCGATGCCGCTGCAGGCAACGCAACTCTTCTGCGTAATCGAGCTCTCTGGCTATGGTGCTCGCCAGTTCCTGATACAGGCCCTCAAGCTGGGCCGCGGGAGCACCCAACAAGCGACCCAGCGGCAACAAGCGTCTTATCTGACGCAAGTCCGCCGCGCAAATCTCGGCTATCTGTGGATATTGCACCTTGAGCACCAGCGCCTCGCCATCCAGCGCTACGGCCCGATGTACTTGCCCCAAGGACGCGGCCGCAAAAGGTTGCTCTTCAATGTGGCGGAAAAACTGACTCAGGTCCGGCCCATAAACGTTTCTCAGATGCGCCTTCAAGTGCGCATAGGGCAGCGCCGGGACCCGGTTCTGCAGCCGCGTCAGGGCCTCGGTTATCGGCAATGGCAATACGCCTTGCCATTGCGAAGCCATCTGACCCAGCTTCAAGACCGGCCCCTTCATATCCCCCAGCACCTGTGCCAGCAGGTCACCGACAGGCTGCCAATCCACTGGGGATTGTCGGCGCAATAGACGCTGACCTATTACACCGCCGCCGATGCGCATGGCAGTGCTACCCAGGGTGAACAAACGGCGCAGCGAAGACGTCGAAGGGGGTCGAACAGGAGGCATGGGCATCATCAGAGCTCTTTGCAACAGAGCCTGATACTGCGGGGCTGCATACCAACCCGCAATAACAGCCTCGTAAGCAAAGATGACCGGCGCATCCAAACATCCGCCCAGAGGGCGGCTCAGGACGCCTGCAGGAAAATAAATAGCAAAAAGCCATTATATATTTGTACAACAATAAATTTCTGTATAGGATAAGTATAAATATTTGACGCCAATTTGTTTTTGCTGCACCACCCGTTCGCCGCCGGCACAGGATCAGAACCAGACCATGAAACAGCTCACAATTGCCCAACGTCTGGGTCTCGGCTTCGGCCTGATCCTGTCCCTGATGATTATCATCACGCTGATCGGCATCAATCGGGTGGGCGTGATCGACAACACGCTGACCGAGGTCAGCGATAACGCCACCGTCAAACAGCGCTACGCGATCAACTTCCGGGGCAGCGTTCACGACCGGGCCATCGCGATCCGGGATCTAGTGCTCGCGCCTACGCCTCAGGCCGTGTCACAGCAACTGCAGCTGATCGACAAGCTCGATGGCTTTTATCAGGAGTCAGCCAGCGCCATGGACGCGCTTTTTGCCGCCACCGCTCCCGGCGCAGATGAGCAGCGTCTGCTTGCGGCCATCAAGGACATCGAAAGAGAGGGTCTGGCCCTGACCGGCCAATTGATTGAGCTGCGCCAAGCCGGCCAGATCGATGCGGCCCAGCAACTGTTGATCACTGAAGTGTCCCCGGCGTATACCCAATGGCTGGCGCGCGTGAATGCTTTTATCGATTATGAAGAACAGGTTATCGGTGAGCAGATCGGCACTGTCCGTGACGTGGCCGGCGGATTCCAGTGGTTGATCCTCGCCTTTACCGGCATCGCGGTATTGCTTGGCGCCTTGATCTCGGTGCTGATCATCCGCCAGATTCGCTCAACCTTGGGCGCCGAGCCGCATGAGGTGGCTGAGGTCATTCGCCGCCTGGCCAACGGCGAGCTGAACCAACGCATCGAGACGCGCTACCCGAACAGCGTGATGGGCGCGACCGCCGACATGATTCGTCACCTCGCCGACACCATTACCGACGTACGCAATGCTGCGGTCGAACTTAGCGTTTCCTCTGCGCAGTTGCTTGCCACGTCAGACAACAACAATCAGCAGATTCATCTGCAATCCCGTGAAGCCGAACAGATGGCGGCGGCGATCAACCAGATGGCTGCCACCGTCAACGAAGTCGCCGGCTACGCCGCCAGCGCTGCCTCGGCAACCCGCAATGCCGACAGCGAAGTGGAAACCGGCAGCCGGATCGTGACCGCCACAGCCGGCGCGATTCAGAATTTGGCCAGCACTCTGGAAACAGCGGCGGACACCGTGCAGCAGGTCTCCCGTGATAGCGCCAGCATTGAAAAGATCACCGCCGTGATCAACGCCATCGCCGAACAAACCAATCTACTCGCCTTGAACGCCGCGATTGAAGCCGCCCGTGCGGGTGAGCATGGTCGCGGCTTTGCCGTGGTGGCCGATGAAGTACGCTCGCTGGCTACCCGCACCCAGGACTCGACCCGGGAAATTCGCGACATGATCGGCACCTTGCAACAGGGCGCGGGCAACGCAGCCAATGTAATGGAGACCAGCCGCGAATTGGCACAAAAAACCGTCGAGCAGATTCTGCTGGCCGAGGGCGCGCTGAAACAGATCAGCCATGAGGTGGGCGCGATCAACGACATGAACGCACAAATCGCCAGCGCGTCAGAAGAGCAAAGCGCGGTAGCAGAAGAGGTGAATCAGAACATCAACCGTATTCACGATGCCACAGTGGAAACCTCCGCCGGCTCCAACCAGGTGGCATCTTCAAGCAAGGTCCTGTCAAAGCTGGCGGATCAACTCAAGGAGCGCGTCAGCTTCTTCTCTCTCTAGGTTCAGATCCCGCGAAACCGCGCGAACTCATCCAGAGGCGCGCGGCGACTGCGCAACTGATTGGCTGGGGCGCGGGTATCGGCATAACCAATCGACATACCGGTGAACAGCATCAGCTCTTCGGGCGGTTCAAGAAAATCCGCGAGAGTGCGGTGGTACAGCGACCAGCACTCCTGGGCGCAGGAATCCAGACCCTCCTCACGCAGCAGCAACATCAGGCTCTGCAGAAACATACCCAGATCTGACCATTGCGGTGGTCCCATGCGCCGATCGACGTAGCAGAACAGCGCCAGCGGCGCGTCGAAAAACTGATAGTTCTGCGCAAACCAGGCCAGGCGCCCGGCCTTGTCGTCACGTGGGATACCCAGCTCGGCATACAGATCCTCGCCCAACTGGAAACGGTAATCGCGATAAGGCGCGACCAGCTCCTCGGGATAAACCGCATACTCTGGCTCTTCCCCGCGGGGCGCCTGCTGCACCCGCTCCTGCATGATGCCCTTGAGCCGCAGCAACTCATCGCCGCCCACCAAAAAAATCTGCCAGGGCTGGAGATTGCCGCCGGAAGGTGCGCGCGCAGCCTTCTCAAGCACCCGGCGAATGCGTTCGCCGCTGACCGGCTGCGAGGTAAAGGCGCGCACCGAACGCCGGGACATCATGGCTTCGGTTACTGTGTTGGCTTTGTCGCTCATAGCGGACTCCCCGTGGCTGCCTGCAACAGGCAAAGTCCGAGCATGCCGGGGTGGCTGATGGAGCGCAAGCCAGACGGCTTTTCAGAGTACCGTCAGGGCGCGGTCAGTCCATCAGAATCTGCGGCATTTTAAAGGCAGCAGCCCGGCTCAGTTGCGACAGCCTTCCGGTGACATTCAAGGCTATCTCGGTATAGGAACGGGCCAAGGCGCCATCAGGGTCACTGATCAGCACCGGTTGGCCCGTATCCGCGCCAATGCGGATACGCATGTCCAGCGGTAGCTGCCCAAGCAGTTCGGTGTCGCACTGCTCGGCCATCCGTCGCGCGCCGCCCTCTCCGAAAATCGCTTCCTCATGCCCGCACTCGCTGCACACATGGGTGCTCATGTTTTCGATAATCCCCAGCACCGGCACGTTGACCTTTTCGAACATGCGCAGGCCCTTGCGTGCATCCAGCAGGGCAAGGTCCTGGGGCGTAGTGACGATCAGCGCGGCCGATACCGGCATGCTTTGCGCCATGGTCAGATGCACATCACCGGTACCCGGTGGCATATCGATGATCAGGTAATCCAGGTCCTGCCAGAGTGTGTCATTCAACAGCCGCCCGAGGGCCTGGGTAATCATCGGCCCGCGCCAGATCACCGGCGCCTGCTCGTCAATCAGAAAGCCGATCGACATGGTCTGGATGCCGTGGCCAAGCATTGGCTCAAGCTGTTTGCCATCAGGGCTATCCGGCAGACCGCTGAGACCCAGCAACAGCGGCTGACTGGGCCCGTATAGATCCGCATCGAGCATGCCGACGCGCGCTCCCTCGGCAGCCAGGGCCAGGGCCAGATTGGTCGCCGTAGTGGATTTGCCAACCCCGCCCTTGCCCGAAGCTACTGCGACCAGATGCTTGACCCCGGGGACCGACTGCGGGGTTTCTGGCGGCGCCGGTACCGCCCAGGCAATGCTGATTTCTACCACCTGCGCCTGCGTCTGTTCCAGCAGCCAGGCTTGCAGCTGGCTCTTGAGCGTGTGCTGATACTGCTCCGCAGGAAAGCCCAGCCGCAGGTCAAGGAAGACGCTGTAGGTGTACGCCTCCAGCCGAGTCACCGCACCGGCCTCAAGCAGATCACAGCCCAGGTGCGGCTCGATCCAACGCCGTAGTGCGTCCTCGACCTGCGCGATAAGCGGGTTCTGGCTGATTGCTTCTTTCAACATAGTTGTCTCCCCCGGCCCGGCCTCGAGCCGGGCGCTGCTGTGCTGTATGAATTACTTTTCCACAAAAGCCCTTTCGATCACGTAATCGCCCGGCTCGCCCTGCCCGGCAGAGGCCTGAAAGCCCATCCCGTCAAGCATCCCGGTCAGTTCGTCGAGCATCGCCGGGCTGCCGCAGAGCATGACCCTGTCGGTCTCGGCATTCAGCGGCGGCAAGCCGATATCTGCAGCAAGACGACCGCTGTCGATCAGCGTGGTAATGCGGCCTTGATTGCGGAAGGGTTCGCGGGTCACCGTCGGGTAATAGATAAGCTTTTCGCGCACCTCCTCACCGAGAAACTCATGCTCCGGCAGCTCGGTGGTCAGGTATTGCTGATAGGCCAATTCGCTGACCTGGCGCACCGAGTGCACCAGCACCACGCGTTCGAAACGCTCATAGGTTTCCGGATCGCGGATGATGCTCATGAAGGGGGCCAGCCCCGTACCGGTGCCGAACAGGTACAGATGTTTGCCGGGCCGCAGGTCATGCATTACCAGAGTACCGACCGGCTTGCGGCTGACCAGCAGCGAATCTCCTTCCTTCAGATGTTGCAGGCGCGAGGTCAGGGGTCCATCGGCGACCTTGATGCTGAGAAACTCCAGATATTCATCGTGGTTGGCGCTGACGATGCTGTAAGCGCGCATCAAGGGTTTACCCTCCACCGACAAACCAATCATCACGAAGTGGCCATTCTCGAAACGCAGGCTCTGATCGCGAGTGGTTCTGAAACTGAACAAGGTGTCATTCCAGTGGTGAACACTGAGCACATTTTCCGTACCTATTGCAGCCATGGTGTGGCCCTCCAGTCATTTGAAATTGTCGGCAGTTCGGGTGTCAGGGAGAAAATACCGCCAGCGCGCCCATCGCCGAGAGCATCAGTAGCCCGCTGAGCAGCACCAGCAAAATGATCGGTCTCCAGCCCTGGGCGATCAGCGAGCCCAGGGAAGTACGCATGCCCAGCGCGGCCATGGTCACCAACAAACAGGCTTGCGAGGCCGAGACCAGCAGTTGCTGCAACGCCGGCGGCAACGCGCCAAGGCTGTTGAGCACAAACAGCAATACAAAGCCGAGCAGAAACCACGGGTATTCAGCCTTGCCGCTGCCTCCCCGGCGTAGCAGCCAGCCCAGCAGCAACACCAATGGCGCAAGCAGCGCCACACGCAGCAATTTGGTCAGCGTGGCGACATCCCCGGCCGGATCGGACACCAGGTAACCGGCGGCGGCAGCCTGCGCCACATCATGAATACTGGCGCCGAGCAACAGCCCGGCATGCAGATCGCTGTAGCCGAGCATGCCCAGCAGCGGCGGATAGGCCAGCATCGATAGTGTGCCCATGGCAGTCACCCCAACCACCACGCCGAGTAAACGCCGATCTTCCAGCCGACCTTGAGGGATCACCGCAGCGACGGCGATCGCCGCCGACACGCCGCAGATTGCCACTGCCACACCGGCGACCAGGCTCTGCATGGTCGGCAATTTCAGCCAGCGGCCGAGTAGCAGCGCCGTACCGATAATCAGCGGCACCGTGGTCAGTACCACCAGCAGCGGCAGGCTGCCGACCGCCATGACCTGCTCCACACCAATACGCGCGCCGAGCAAGCCAACACCAATGCGCAGCACCTGGCGGCTGCAAAAACCGACGCCCGCTTGCATGCGCTGATCTTCGGCCTGGCTGGCAAAACCAAAGCCAAGCAGCAGCACCAATAGCAGCGCGGGTGCGGCGTAGTGTTCGGCCAGAAAGCTACCCGCCAGTGCCAGCACCACGCACAGGGCCGCACCCGGATACAGCCGTCGTGCGGCCATCCACAGTTGGGCTTCGACTGGTTGAACGCGTTCGCTCATGCGCCCAGGCCATCCAGTTCGCGCAGGTAGGCCCAGGGATACAGCCCGCGGTAGTGGCCATCACTGAAATAGAACTGCAAGCCACTGACGCCGGACAACTCCACCCGCTCGACGCCCACATCGGCATCCAGCAGGGTTAACTGGCCGGTCTGCTCGGCCCGCGCGCAGGACGAACAAGCACAGCTTTTGCGCAACAGCAGGCAACTGAGCTGGCTGGTGTGACCATCTGGCCAGACCAGCTCGACCAGCTTCTGCGCCCGACGCAACCGTACCTGCTGCGGTGGCTTGATCTGCGCCGGCTTGCTCCTCGCGGAGGTGTTCAGCGAGGGGAAGCGGCCAAGTGATTCTTTTGATGCCTCTTTTGACGCCAATGTCTGATTCATAGCTTTCTCCAGCGATGCGGCAATAGGGTGGCGATAGCGGCCTGAACTCGTCATGACAAGTTCAGGCGCGCCTTAGCGCTCCAGGTACTGCAGCTTGTCGCCCTGATCGATCCAGTCTTCAGCTTCCGCCAGCGGCTCGGAGGTCTGGCTGATGACCGGCCAGACCAGCGCCAGCTCCGCGTTCAACTGGGTGAAATGCTCCTGCCCGGCCGGCACGTCGGTGTCGGCGAAAATGGCATCGGCCGGGCACTCCTGCACACACAGGCTGCAGTCAATGCAGGTCTCGGGGTTGATCACCAGGAAGTTGGGGCCCTCATGGAAACAGTCCACCGGGCAGACTTCCACGCAATCGGTATATTTGCAGCGAATGCAGTTTTCAGTGACGACGAAAGTCATGGCTGACTCCTTGATAACCTCAGTTCATGCGTCTCGGACTCAGCCTGGCCAGACGCGAATTATCCGCGCGGGCCAGGCCTTCTGCGTTAGGCAGCGGCATCGAGCTTGGACATGGCCCAACGCGCCAGCTTGCGCACGTCCGGATCGGGATCGTCCATAGCCGTGACCACGTAGGGCCGCCCATCGGCATGGCCGATACTGCCTAGCGCGCCGATCGCGGCCTTGCGCAGGTTACTCATCGGGTCCTGGGCACATTCCCCCAGCACCGGAATCGCGCCCGCCGAGCCGAGTTTGCCGAGCGAGTCGACCGCCTTTTCGCGGACCTGCCAGAAGCTGTCCCGCGTGGCATCCATCAGCGGTTGCAGCCCGCCCTGGTAATCCAGCTTGCCGATACTCACCGCCGCCTCGACGCGCACCTGCCAATGCTCGTCACCGAGCAAACCGACCAGTGTCGGGCCGACCCGTTCAGGCACCGCATAGACCAAGGCGCCAGTGGCCGCGCGGCGTACTTCAGCGTCGTCGTCCTGCTGCGCGCGCTCGATCAGCGCCGGCAGGTTCTCCGCTTGTTTAAGCCAGCCGATCACCCCTACCGCCTCACGGCGAACCTGCGCGTCGGCGTGCGCCAGCCGTGCCAGTGCTGGGGCCTGCGCCGCCGGATCACGCAATGGTTTGACCGCCCGCAGAATGCCGGACACCACAAAGCTGTCATGGCTATTTTCCAGCGCCTCCAGTAGCGGCTTGGCCGCCGCTGGATCCTTGAGATCGGCCAGCGCATGGGCGGCGGCATTGCGTACTACCTCGTCGCTATCGCCCAACGCGGCAATCAGAGCATCAGCGATATCCACCGCATCAAACTCGTCAACCACCTTGGCTGCTTCCTGGCGCACCGCAGGATCAGCATCATTGAGCGCCAGGATCAGCAGCTCGACCGCTTCCGGCTCGCCACTGTCGACCAGCTCCAGCACGGCCACGCGGCGGATGGATGGATCGGCGGAATCCAGCTTTTCGGCCAGCTCCTGCAAATAGGGATCGTCATAGGTTTTCATCGGGCACCTCAGCGCAGCAGATAGGGGATGTTGACCTTCACCGCATCGGTGGGGCAGTCGGTTTCGCAAGGCATGCAGTACCAGCATTCGTCGTACTTCATGTGCGCCTTGCCTGTGGCCTCGTTGATCCAGAGCACATCCAGCGGGCAGACGTCGATACATACGCGGCAGCCCTTGTCGGCGATGCATTTTTCCTCGTCGACAATGACCGGGACGCTTGAGTGGTGATTGACTATGGGCATGATTATTTCCTCATCAAGACGGTAGGGTTTTTGGCCCGCAGAGACCTGGTCTGCGGGCTCACAATCGATTTAGGCATTGGCGACTTTCTTCACGCGCATCTTGCTGTAGGCATCCTTCTCTTCACCCAGCGGCACGATGTAGTCGGCGACTGCACGCTTGCCCGACGCCATATTGCCGTCGGCGTCCTTGAACAGACGGCTGTGGTAGAACCACTCGGCGTTGTCCTGCTCGGGGTAATCGACGCGGTAGTGATACAGACCCCAGCGCGATTCGGTGCGATATAGCGAGGCGCGGGCAGCCATCTCGGCACAGTCGATAATCGACTGCACTTCCAGCGCGCGCAGCAGCTCGTGCGGGTCGGAGGCAGAAAGCATGGGCAGGTCATCGCGTACCGCGAGAATCCGCTCCAGGCCGATTTCCATTTTCTTGGTGACCTTGGGTGGCTGCAGGTAATCGTTCACCAGGCGCCGGACCTTGTATTCCATCTGCTCTGGGGGGATACCGTCCTTGACCTTGAGCGGCGCGTGGATGCGCTCCAGTTCAGCGGCGATAAAGGCTTCATCTAGCACCGGCTCGCTGCGGCCCTTGACGAAGGCCGCAGCACTTTCACCGCAGATCTGCCCGTAAACAAAGGCGCCGAGCATGTAGTTGTGCGCGACCGAGGCCATATCACCGGCGCCATACAGGCCCGGCACCGTGGTCGCGCCGGTCTCGTCGGTCCAGACGCCCGAGGCGGAATGGCCCGAGCAGAAGCCGATCTCGGAGATGTGCATCTCGACCATGCGCTGGCGATAATCGACCTTACGGCCGTCATGGAAGCGGCCGCGGGTCGGCCGTTCATTGGTGTGCAGCACGGTTTCGATTTCCTGGATGGTTTCTTCGGCCAAGTGATCGAGCTTGAGAAATACCGGGCCGCTGCCCGACTCCAGCTCCTTGAAGAACTCGAGCATCATCTGGCCCGACCAGTAATCACATTCGATAAAGCGCTCACCATAGGCGTTGGCGGTAAAGCCGCCGAGCGGACCGGTGACATAGGCACAGGCCGGGCCGTTGTAATCCTTGAGCAGCGGGTTGACCTGGAAGCACTCCAGGTTCACCAGATCGGCGCCCACGTGGTAGGCCATGGCATGACCGTCGCCGCAGTTGGCCGGATTTTCGTAAGTGCCGAACAGGTAACCCGAGTTGGGCAGACCGATACGCCCGGCCGCACCCGTGGCCATGATCACCGCCTTGGCGCGGATGATGATCGGCTCGGCGGTCCGCGTGTTGATACCGATCATGCCGGCGATATTGCCGTCGGCATCCTTGAGCAGACGGGTGGCCTGGAAGCGGTTCTCGATCTCCACCCGCACCCGGCGCAGGCGCCGGTAGAGGATCTTCTTGACGTTATGGCCCTCGGGCATCGGCAACACGTAAGTGCCCAGGTGATGGACCTTTTTCATGTCGTAATCGCCGGTTTCGTCCTTCTGGAAATGCACCCCCCAGGAGTCGAGCTTTTCGATCATCGGGAAGGACCGGGTAGCGTAGGCCATCAACGCTGGCTGGTGGACAATGCCGTCATTGGCAATGGTGATTTCCTTGACGTACTGCTCAGGCGTCGCATGGCCGGGTACCACGGCGTTGTTCAGACCGTCCATGCCCATGGAGATGGCACCGGAGCGTTTAACGTTGGCCTTTTCCAGCAGAATTACCTTAAGCGAAGGATCCTGTTCCTTAACGGTCACTGCCGCCATCGGCCCGGCGGTGCCGCCGCCAATCACAAGTACGTCGGTATCGATTACAGGTATGTCTTTGATGTTCATCTCGTGCTCCTATTTCCGATCCACTCGGAACTGGTATTTGAATGAGTCGCCGCGATAGCAGAGGTATTCGAAGTCAATAGGGCGGCCGGTACGGTCGTGGGTCAGGCGCTCGACGCGCAGGATCGCCTCGCCGGCCTTGAGGTTGAGAAAATGCTGGGTTTCCTCATCGGCGAGTACCGCGTCCAGGCTGATATCAGCGCCGCCGAGCGGAATGCCAAAGAGGTTTTCCAGCATGGGAAAAATGTCGCCCGAAAGGTCCAGGCTGAACATCTGCCGGCCGATATCCAGCGGGAAGTAGCTGTTCTCCACGCATACCGCCTCGCGGTTGAGGTAGCGGACGCGCTTGACCTCGACCACGTCTTCGCCGCTGGGCAGACCCAGCGCAGCGATCACCGGCTTGGCCGGACGGCATTCCTGAATGCTCAGCAACCTTGCGGTGGCCTCGTACCCCTGGGCCGCCATCGCCTCGCCGAAGCCCTGCAGGCGCTGTACGTTCTGCACCGCCTTGGGCTTGCTAACGTAGGTACCCTTGCCCTGGGCGCTGAACACCAGCCCTTCGTTGTGCAGGTCACGCAACGCCTGGCGAATGGTGATGCGACTGACGCCGAAGGTTTTCATCATGTCGTTTTCGGACGGCAAGCGTTCATGGATGGCGAAGCTGCCTTCCAGAATCTTGCGCCGCAGGTTGTCGCGGATCTGCACGTACAACGGCAGCGGCGACTGGCCGGCGGTCAGCGGATTGATCCTGTTCATGGCCGGACCTCCTGGTTGTCATGACATGTCATGGCGAGAATGCACATGCTGGATATAGAAATACGCATGGCACTACCTCGCCTGATTCTGTTGCTGAAACGCGTTCAGGGTTTCCTGACGGATCAGGTCCAGACATTGACGCTTGAGCTGCATGAACTCCGGGCTGGTAAGCAGCGATTGCTCACGCGGGCGCGGTAGGCTGACCTTGATGTCCGCGATGATCCGCCCCGGGCTGGCACTCATGACCACGATGCGATCGGAGAGGAACACTGCCTCGTCAATGTCATGGGTGACGAACACCACGGTGTTGCCGAACTCGCGCCAGATATCCAGCAGGTTCTCCTGCATCATCACCCGCGTTTGCGCATCCAGTGCGCCGAAAGGCTCGTCCATCAGCAATACGCTGGGGTAATTGGCCAGGGCTCGGGCAATGCCAACCCGCTGTTGCATGCCGCCGGACAGGTTGGCCGGATAGGCATTCTCGAACGCGGCCAGGCCCACCAGTGACAGGAAAGTACGCGCGACACCCGAGGCTTCGCTACGGCCTACGCCGGACATCAGCGGCCCGAAAGCGACGTTGTCCTTGACGGTTTTCCAGGGGAACAGCGAGTGCTGCTGAAAGACCATGCCGCGGTCCGGGCTGGGCTCGGTAACGGCCTTGCCATCCACCTTCAACTCGCCGCGGGTGGGCTGCACAAAGCCGGCGATGGCATTGAGCAAGGTCGATTTGCCGCAACCGGAGGGCCCGAGCAGGCAGACGAATTCACCGGAACGAATACTCAGATTGGCCTGCTGCACCGCCACCGTGCAGCCGGAACTGGTATCGAATTCGATATCCACCTCCTGCACCTGAATATTCCCGCGCCCACCGCCCTGCTGGCCGGCCTTGGCGCGCATGCGGCTGTGATCCAATACCGCAAGCCGGTTGTCACTGATCATCGAATCGCTCATGACCGTGCTCCTTTGGTTTGCCAGCGCAGCAGCGGATTGCAAGCCTTGCGTACTGCCAGGGTGCAAAGCGTGCCGAGCCCGCCGATGGTAAGCATGCCGATGATGATTTGCGGGTACTGGATCAGCGTGTAGGAGGTCCAGGTGTAGTAACCGATGCCGTACTGGCCGCTGATGATTTCGCCGGCCAGCAGCGAGAACCAGGCCACGCCCATGCCGATCGCCAGACCGGCAACAATGCTCGGCATCGCGCCAGGCAAGACCACGTGCCAGAGGATCGCCCGTTTGCTTGCACCCAGACTGCGAGCCGCACGAATGAGTACACCGTTGGTCTGCTCGACGCCATGCACGGTATTGAGTACCACCGGAAACAGCGCACCGAGAAAGGTGATGAAAATGATGCTCGACTGCTCGCTCGGCAGCATCAGAATCGCAAGCGGAATCCAGGCCACCGCCGGAATCGGCCTGAGCAATTCGATATACGGCAGGATAATGTCCTCGGCCCAGCGCGAGCGGCCCATCATGATGCCCAGGCTTACCCCTAGAACCACCGCCAGCCCATAGGCAATGGCGATGCGCTCCATGCTGTGCGCAATGTGCAGATAGAACTCGCTGCCTGACAGCTCGCGCCCCAGCGCCTCACCGACGACCAGCGGGCCCGGCACGTTCTCGAAATTGACATAGAAATTGAAGTCATTGGTGGAGGCCAAGTGCCAGAGCACTAACGCCATCACCAGCGCCAGTGCGCGCACGGTATAGCGCCCGGCATTACCCTTGAGGCCGCCAATCAGCCGTTCGCGCCGCCCGGCCAATGGCCGCGTTGCCGTTCGCTGCACCGGCGCTGCCGGCAGCGGCACCGCAGCCGTTATCGGCGGCGCCGGTGCTGCATCAAACACAGCGTTGGATTTGCTATTCATGTCTACCACTCCTCAGCCTGGTTCCGGATGGGTGGCGCGCGGTTGAGCTGCGCGCCACCCATCTGCGATGGGGTCAGTTCAGCGCTGCCAGCATGGACTGCTGGTTGAGCGCTTCACCGCCATGGGCCGCGATGTGCTCTTCAGAGTCGTTCTTCTTCAGAAAGGCCAGTACTTCACCTTCATCGCTGCGAACCATATAGGCCGTTTTGCCGAACAGCTTCAGCCCCGTGGGATGGTCGTAGACATAGGTCGAGTAGATGCTCTTGCCCTCATCCTGAGCCGCAGTGGCGGCATCCAGCATGGCGGCAATGCTGTCGTAGCTGACCACGCCCTGGTCAGCGAACCAGATCTCCGCAGGCTTGAAGTCAGGTGCGCCAGGCTGAGCGCTGACCACGCTGCCGACCATTTGCTCGTAATCCATATCACTCTGGGCGTAAACCGAGCGGATGTAGCTGTCGTCAATCCAGGTATCGAAATCCAGGTCAGTCAGGTCGACCTCACGCTGCAACAGCGCGTGCGCGTATTTCATTGCATCAACCCATTGCGGTTTGATGCTGGCTTCGACCGTCGTGATGCCGCCTTCGCTAAAGTAGAGGTACAACACTTCCTTGTCGACGCCAGTCCACTCGGCCACCTGGGTAGCAGCCTGCATGGGATCGTCCTGAATCCACTGCTGGGCTTCCAGCGTTGCTTTCAATACCGCCTCAACGACTTCGGGATATTGGCTGGCAAATGCTTCGCGCACGACGATCCCATGGAAGGTCGGCACATTGGCTTCGCTACCATCAAAGATCTTGCGACCGGTACCACGAAACTCCATGATTTCCGACCAGGGACAGAAGTCCGCATGCGCATCAATGCGCCCAGCCGCAATATTCGCCGCCCCTACTGGCGGGCTCTGATTGACGATGCGCACCTTGTCAGTCAGCTCCGCCTCACGCAGCGCCTTGAGCGTCATCCCCCAGGCCGCACTGCCCACCGGCACTGACAGCGACTTGCCAGCAAGGTCCTGAAGGCTCTGGGCAGAGGAGGCCACCGGCACCACAATGCCGTTGCCGGTGCCCTTGAGGTTATAGCCGGTCACCGCAATAAAGCGCGTTTGCTGCGAACCGGTTTCCTGAAATTTGGCGCCGTTGACGATCAACGGATAATCGCCCATCACCCCAAAATCCAGATTGCCGGCCATCATATGATTGGTAATCGGCGGGCCGGAGTCGTAATCACGAAAGGTAATGCGGTAGTCCACGTCTTCGTACTTGCCGGTAGTCGGCAAATGCTTTTCGATCAGTTTGAGTTTTTCCAACACCACACCACCGGACACCGTATTGGTGACCATGCTCTGGTGGCCAATGCCAATCCGAATGGTTTCCGCATGCACGGTACTGCTCAATAAAGTAAAGGCGACGGAAACCGTCGCTGCTATCAGGCTTTTCACATTGTTCATTGTCTTCACCTTGCCGGTTAGTCAACTTGTATTAACAGGTCATAATGCCTGCCATTACCTATGCACCGGCTGTGCCACAAGCCTTGTATATAGCGGTATGCGGCTGTTTTCATTGAACAAAGAAGCAATCGGAAAGCGTGCTGTACATTTTTTGAACAAGCGATAATTCGCCCGCAATTGGTGCGGTTACTCCAAGGGCGGACCAGAGGGGCGCAGGGAAAAATTCCAGCTCTATAACAAGTAGAGCAAGTGAGGGCCAAAGGACATCAGGCGCTCTAGCGAACCCGACTGGCCCTGAAATGAAGCTGCATTTGGCATATCTATACAGCCTCGCCGCAGTTGCTTAGTGCTGCCCAAGTACCGATCATGGAAAAAGAAAACTCGCTGCCATGCAGACTCGCCAAAGGATCTCCAGTACCCATGCCCGACTACACACCCATGACCGGCCCGGCTTTCGAATGCGCCATCACTCCCCGCTATACCGATCTGGATACCTGGCGGCATGTGAACAATTCACGCATCTATCAATTGCATCAGGAGGCGCGGATTCTGGCGCATATTGAGCGCTTCGGTGCCGACGCCTGGTTCTCGGATGAGGTACGCCTGCGCCCGTTGCGCAGCATCACCCAGTACCAGCAAGTCACCTGGTACGGCAGTGATGTGCAGGCGCGTGTTCAAGTACAGCAATGCGCGCGCGACACCTACAGAGTGCGCAGCGAACTGTCGCAAAACGGTCAATGGGTAGGCACTCAGGACTGCGTGATGGGCGCCTTTCTCAAGGGTCAGCGGGTTGATCTGCCGGAGAGCGTTTATGCGTCCCTGCAGATCGCGGCCACCGGTACCGCCGAGCCGCTACCAGCCAGTGATTACATTGACGTGGCACGCGCCACCGACGAGTGGCCGATGCGCCAGCAGCTCAGCGCTCGCTATGCGGACCTTGACGCCGATAGCCAGCGTAGCGAGGCCGCGTTGGCGCGCTATATGGAGCAGGCGCGCTTTGGCGCCATCCGCGGTATGGATCTCGGCGGTCTGGGAATTCTGATTGCTGCAGCCGACATCAGCTTTCTGCATTACCGTCCCGGCTGGAAGCCGGTCGAGCTGGGCTCTGGCATTAGCCGAATGGGCAATACTTCCTTCGTTTTCACCGGCGCTGCGACCAGTGAACATGGCCTGCAAGCCGTTGCCAATAGCGTCATGGTGGTGATCGATCAGGCCAGTGGTCGCCCAGCGCCGCTGACCGACGCCATTCGCGAGCAACTGACCAAACTCAAGTTGTAAAAAAGCCCCTGCCCGCAGGGGCGGGCAGGGGCTTCAGGTGCTGCTATTACTTGGCAGGCAATACGGCGATATCGATGATATCGTCCGGCAGGTCTGCGATCTCACCCAGCGTGGTAGGTGCACCGGTTTCCAGATTGACCGTGTGCAGCGTGGTGCCAGTCAGCACGTAAGCGGTGTTGCCGCCCTTGCCGTCACTGGCGATATCCATTGCTGCGCCGTCCAGACCCTTGGCCAACTCGCCTACGGCTTTCTGCACGCCGTCATTTGGCGGATCTTGCAGCATCAGATTACCGGTGGCCAGATCGACGTTGTAAAGCGAGGTCTTCTCGGTACCGGCATAGGAGTTGGTGTAAGCGCCAGCAACGATCTTGGCGGTGTCGCCTGCGTAGTCACCGTCCTCGGCATAGGCTACTTCACCATCTTTTACCACTTCACCGGTGTCGACATTAACGCGGAAGTTGGTGCCATCGGCAGCCAGCAGACGCAAACGGTCAGCAACCGGGTTGAAATCCACCACTGCCTGACCACTGCCGGGCAGTTCCATGTTCAGTTTTGCGCCAGCGGTAGCAGCGCCGGAGGTCAGATCAACGGTATACAGCTGATCACCACCACCCAGGGCGTAAAGATTGCCATTGGCAGGACGCACGTCGATGCCGCGCAGATCATCAGCGCCTTCAACGTCCATGCTGGCCGTTACTGTCAGTGCGTCACTGTCGATTTTATACAGCTTGCCATCTTCGCCCAGCGCCAGAAGACTGGCAGCGCTGACGGTGCCGGCGGCCAGGGTCAGGGGAACAGCCAAAGAAGTAGCCAGGATCAATTTATTGAAAGTATTCATCAGTGATTCCTCGTAAGCAGTTAGCGATGGGCTTTGCCCATCCAGACAGGTGCTGTTTGCAAGTCACCTGTCTATCAATACCCGCGAGGATCACCTTTGGATGTCGTGGACTGAAAATATTTTTCAATTACTTGCCGTCAGCACCGCACGACCGATGTACAACACCTCACCCGTGGGCCTGTCGAGCGGCGAGCCGCCGGCCGGTTCCAGCGTCAGTTCGAACAACTGCCCTGCCTGCACCGCACCTATCTGTTCGGCACTGAGCGTGACCCGCTCACCCGGCTCGATCAACCCCAGAGAGCGTGGGCCATCTGCGGGGTCGATCAGCGTCCAGAACTGCACCGAGCGATCCTCAGGCACCTGGTCCTCAACCAGCGAAGTCAGGCTCAAGGTTCCTTCGCCGTCGATATTGACTACCCAGCCTGGGCTGGCCGCTTCACCCGGGGCCTGCAATACGGCTGTGTAAGTAGCGCTGCCAGGGGCCTCATCACGCAATACACCAGGCAGCCAACTGAGCAATACCAGCAGCGCCAGCGCGCCAGTGGTCAGGCGCCAGAGCCCAAGGCTGTTCCACCAGCTCAACGCGGGGGTATCGGTGCCCTGGTTGTCGGCCGGTGCCCAGCCCAGGCTTTGCTGTATGCGCGCCCAGGTATTGGGTGCCGGTGTCTGCGCCGGCAACTCGTCTGCCAACTCAAGCAGGTGCGCTTCCCACTCCAGCGCCATGCGCGCCGCGTCCCGGTCAGCCTCTATCAGCTCGCGAACTTCGGTTGCCTCCGGTTCGCCGAGCAGGCCCAGAACGTATTCGCCGATCAGTGCACGGCGATCTGCGGGTGATGTCGGAATCATGCTTGCAAGCACTCCTGCAATGCGCGTAATCCAGCACGGATACGGCCCTTGATGGTACCCAGCGGGGTGGTCAGCCGCTCGGCGATCTGGTCGTGAGTCAAACCACGGTAAAACGCCAGCAGAATCGGATGACGCCGTGGCCGTTCAAGCTGTTGCAGGCAGCGCTTCAGCTGCTTGCCCTGCCACTGCTGCGCCGCGTGATCCTCGGCCTGCGGGCTGTCATCCGCCATCTGCTCGATAAAATCATCATCGGTTGCGACCAGACGGCCGCGGCTACGCAACTGATTCAATGCTCGATAGCGCAAAATGCTGTAAATCCAGGCGCGCCCCTGACCCAGCGCCCGATCAAAGCGATCAGCATGGCTCCATATCTTGATGAAGGCGTCATGCAGGCAATCCTCCGCATGATCACGCCGGCCCAGCAATGTGATGGCCAGCCCCAGCATCTGCCCGGACTCCTGTTGATACAGACGTTCAAACGCCGCCTTGTCCCTGCGAGCGCAGGCCTCCAGCGTGCTTTCGTAGTCAAATCCGTTGTCCGGCATGCCCTGTTCCTGTACTGAGCGTTTCACTTACCCGTCCCTTCATGGCTATACCCGCGACCATGACCTCTGGATGTCCATTGCCTGAAAATAACATCTTCTGACGGGTGCAGAACACTCGTCATGCGGCATCAAATCCGACCTTAAGGGACTTTTGCCCAGGTTGCACGGTCTCACTCGGCAACCTTTCCCAGTTTGAGCCTGGGGCAAGCATCTCTTAACATGGCAATACCATCAGCTTCGGGAGTTCCAGTGTCAGCACCTTCAAGCAACACCTCAGCCTCGCCTGCGCGCCAACCATGGCGTGTGCGTTGGTGGCTTGGCGCTTTGCTGAATCTGGGTCTTTGGCTCACGTTATGGGCCCTGTTAAGCAGCAACCAGGGCTGGGCATTTGGTCTACCGCTGGCGCTGCTGGCGACTCTGGCGAGCTTGCGCCTGCGATTGCATACCGGCCCGATCCACCTGCGCTACCTGCCCGGTTTTCTCGGCTTTTTCATTTTCGAACTCTTTATCGGCGGCTGGGACGTGGCGCGGCGGGCGTGGCATCCGCGCCTGCCTATCAAGCCGCAATGGGTACGGTATGAAGTGAGCAGCGCTGACCCGCGCGTGCAGCTGTTGCTGTCTGCCATGGTCGGCCTGTTACCGGGTACACTGGTATCTCACCTTGAAGGACAGACGTTGCATCTGCATGCGCTGGATCATCAACAGAACTGGAGCGATACCGTCGCGCGCCTGGAGCAGCACCTGGACCAGCTGTTGAAAGGGCCTAGTCGATGATGTGGCTGGCCTGCATATTGCTCCTGAGCGTCGCTGCCGGCCTATGGCGAGTATGGCGCGGCCCTACCCACGCTGACCGGCTAATGGCAGTGCAGCTATTCGGCACCAGTGGCGCGGCGATTCTAATGCTGCTGGCGGTCAGCCAGGATCAACCCGCCCTGCTGGATGCGGCACTGGTGCTGGCGTTACTGGCGGCGGTGGTCTGTGCCGCGCTGGTGCAGCTATTGCGGAGGCGGCATGACTGAGTGGCTCATGTGGCTCAGTTGGCCGTTCCTGCTTGGCGGTATGTTCTTTTTTATCGCCGGCACCCTCGGCGTGTTGCGCTTCCCGGATGTATACAGCCGCCTGCATGCGGTAACCAAGGCTGATACGCTGGGCCTGGGTTTGTTGGCCATCGGCTTGGGGATCCGCAGCGAGGGCTGGCAACCGGCGCTGTTGATGCTGCTGATCTGGGTGCTGGTAATGGCCTCGGGCGCAACGGCATGCCAGTTGCTGGCCCGTTACCAGCGTGACGTTGATGCGGACGCGCAGAAGGAGCCGCATGATCAACCCTGAACTGGTATTTGATCTGACCCTCGCGCTACTCGCACCCGGATTGGCCGTCGCGGCGATACATACGCCAAGGCTGTATAGCGCCGTGGTGCTGTTTATTGTATTCGGACTGATGCTGGCGCTGACCTGGGCCCGACTTGGTGCAATGGATCTGGCCCTGGCCGAAGCGGCTATAGGCGCCGGGCTCATTGGGGTAATGCTGTTGAGTGCCCTGAGCCGTGGTCCGGCTGAGATCGCGCAAAGACCAAAACCAATGCAGCGTGCTGCCAGCCTGGTGCTGGGCCTGCTGGTACTGCTGTTGCTTGGCCAAGCAGTGTTGCCTCTGCCTGAAACTACCTCGCCGTTACCCGGCGAGGTCATGCTGGCGCTGGAAGACAGCGGCGCCAGCCACCCGGTCACCGCCGTTCTGTTGAATTTTCGCGCTTGGGATACTTTGCTTGAGCTGGTGGTATTACTACTGGCGCTGCTGGGTGTGCGCCAACTGCGACCGCGCACGCCTGCGCTGCCGCGTGCCTGGCCATTGCTGAACGCCTGGAGCAGGGTGTTGGCGCCGCTGGCGGTCATGGTCGGCGGCTATCTGCTATGGCGCGGCAGTCACGCGCCAGGGGGCGCATTCCAAGCTGGCGCCATTCTGGCCGCCGGCGCGGTGATCTTGCGCCTGGGCGGGGTATTGCCCAGCCTGAGCTGGCATCAGTGGCCGCTGCGCGCCCTGGTATTGATTGGTGTGGCACTGTTCAGCCTGGTGGCCGCCGCCAGCGCCTGGCTGGGCGATGGCTGGCTGGTGTACCCGGTCGAGTGGGCTGGCGGCCTGATACTACTTATCGAGGTGGCTGCCACCCTGTCGATCGCCGCCGCGCTGACGCTGCTGGTGATTGGCGATACCGAGGAGCTGGCGCCATGAGCAGCATCCTCTTGTATTTGCTTACCGGTGTTCTGCTGTGGCTGATTGGCCTGCATGGATTGCTTGGCCAGCGCCATCCGCTGAGGCGCATTATCGCTGTCAACGTCATGGGCAGCGGGGTGTTCATGGTGATGGTCGCGCTGGCCAGCCGGGTGCAACCCATTGACCCCGTGTTGCAGGCACTTGTGGTCACCGGACTGGTAGTCGCGGCAAGCGCAACGGCCTTTGCACTGCGGCTGGCCACCGCCGACTCGGACAGTACTGACCAGCAGGGGCGCCGATGAATTTCGCCCTGCTCAGCCTGCTGATTCCACTGACCACCAGCCTGCTGCTGTTGCTGCTGCGCTCACGCGCCGGCGGGCTGGTCATTCTGGCGAATATGCTCAGCCTGGCGGCAGCGGGTTTTGCGTTGCAGTCCGTGGTCGCGCAGGGCACCCAGCAACTGGCGCTGGGCGGCTGGGATACGCCGCTGGGCATTCGCTTCGAGCTCAGCCCGCTGACGGCGGTGCTGCTGGTGTTTACCGCGCTGATTCATTTGCTGGTATCGGTCTACGCCGAACGCAGCCGCCACAGCCAGACCCGGGACACCGACTTCTGGCCGCTGTCCTGCCTGCTACAAGCCAGCCTGGCCGCTCTTTGGCTGTCCCGTGATCTGTTCAACTGGTATGTGACCCTTGAGCTGCTGGGGCTGGTGGCGGTAGCCATGGTCATTCTCTCGGGCCGCAAGGCGCATGCACCAGCACTGCAATACCTGCTGCTCTCCCTGGCGGCGTCGCTGTGCTACCTGCTCGGCGTGGCGTTGCTTTATGGTGAATATGGCGTGCTGGATATCAGCCTGCTCGCCGAGCTGACCCGCGAAACCCTGACCACGCGCGTGGCGCTGGTGTTGATTACACTGGGGCTGATGCTAAAGGCTGCGTTCTGGCCGCTGCATATGTGGCTGCCTGCAGCGCACGCTGCGGCGCCAACGGCAGTCAGCGCGCTGCTCTCGTCGCTGGTGGTCAAGGGCCCACTGTTTATTCTCTGGTTGCTGTGGAGCCGTATCGCCCCGGTGGATTTTGCCCAGCAGGCGGGCCTGCTGTTTGCCCTGGCCGGCATCACCGCGCTGTTGGCCGGTGGCTGGGCGGCCCTGCGCACACCCTGGCTGAAGGTGCTGGTGGCCTATTCCACCGTGGCGCAGCTGGGCTATGCCTTGCTTGCTCTCGGCCTGCTGTTGCATTGGCAGCAGGACGAACTATCGACCGCGCTCTGGTTGTTCGTGCTCGCCCACGGGCTGGCCAAGGTCAGCATGTTCCTCGCCGCCGGCGAGATGCAGGCCACGCTTGGCAGCAAGCGCGTCAGCTCACTCAAAGGCGCGAGCCAGACAATGCCGCTGGCAATGTTCGCATTCGCGGTCGCCGGCGGCAGCCTGATCGGCCTGCCACCCAGTGGCGGCTTTGTCGCCAAATGGGTATTGCTGCAACCCTTGTTCAGCGAGCCAGCAAATTGGCCCTGGGCCTTTGGCGTGCTAGTCGGCACCCTGGCCAGCGCGGCTTACGTGTTCCGCGTGGTGGCCATCGCCTTTGACCGTGCCGATCCGACCCCTCCGGACTATGATCCCGACGCCTTTGCCCAGTGGCTGGCCATGCTGCCGGCGCTGGTAGTCTGGGCCATGGCGCTGCTGAGCGAGCCCTTGATTGTCTGGTTTGCGCAGGTGGGCCTGTGAATATCGCCTGGACCACACTGCTACCGCTGATCATTATCCTCAGCTCGCTGATCCCGGGGCTGATCATCTTCACCCTGCGCGAAGATCAGGTGCGCCTGCGAATAGCCCTGAACCTGACCGGTGCGCTGCTGAAAATGGGTCTGGTCGGGCTGATGCTGCTGGGCGTCAGCCAGGGCCTGGAGTTCCGCTTCAGCGTGCCTTTCCTGCCCGGTGGCGGGCTGGTGCTACAGGGCGATGCGCTGTCACTGCAGTTCATTACGCTGTCATCCATCCTCTGGCTGGCCACCACCGTCTACGCGATTGGCTATCTGGAAGATTCGCCCCTGCGCTCGCGTTTCTTTGGTTACTTCAGCCTCTGCGTCAGTGCCACGGTCGGCCTGGCGCTGGCTGGCAATCTGGTGACCTTCCTGCTGTTTTACGAACTGCTGACGCTGGCCACCTTCCCCCTGGTGGTTCATCGCGGGACGCGTCAGTCGCTGCGGGCCGGGCGTATTTACCTGAGTTATACCCTCGGCGGCGGCGCACTGCTGCTGATGGGCGTTGCGCTGTTACACAGCCTGACCGGCAGCCCGGATTTTGTCGCCGGGGGATACCTCACCCCCCTGATGGAAGAGCACAGTGCCAGCCTGATGTTGGCATTCGGCCTGATCATCGCCGGGCTGGGCGTCAAAGCCGCACTGCTGCCACTGCATGGCTGGCTGCCCCAGGCAATGGTCGCGCCTGCGCCGGTCAGTGCCTTGCTGCACGCGGTGGCCGTGGTCAAGGCCGGTGCCTTCGGCATAGTGCGTGTGGTGTACGACGTTTTTGGCGTTGAGCCGATGCAGGCACTGGGGCTGAGCCTGCCACTAATGGCGTTGGCGGCAGCCACTATCCTCTATGGCTCGGTCAAGGCCTTGCAGCAGCGCGAGATCAAGAAGCGTCTGGCCTATTCGACCGTCAGCCAGGTGTCCTACATCACCCTGGGCGTAGCCATGCTTGGCCCTATCGCCGCTGTGGGTGCGCTGGCTCATCTGGTGCACCAGGGGTTGATGAAGGTCACGCTGTTTTATTGCGCGGGCAACTTTGCCGAGACCCTGGGCATCCATCACATCCGCGAAATGGATGGTGTTGGCAGACGCATGCCGCTGACCATGACCGCCTTCACCATAGGTGCGCTGGGCATGATCGGCGTGCCGCCCACCGCCGGTTTTATCAGCAAATGGTATCTGGGCTACGGCGCGCTGGATGCCGGACATGACTGGGTGTTATTGGTGTTTGTGCTATCCGGCCTGCTGAATGCGGCCTACTTTCTGCCATTGCTGTACCGCGGCTGGTTCGCCAAGGCGCCGGCGCAATGGCCCGCACAATCGAGCCTCGGGAACGGCAAACCCGGCTGGGGCGAGACCCACTGGATGTTGCTCGCGCCGGTGCTCTTTACCGCCACGCTGGCGCTGCTGGTAGGTATATTTGCCGGCACCACGCTTAGCCCATTGTCCTGGAGTCAGCTGATCATCAACCGGGAGTTCGGCCTATGAACCCCCTGCTGTGGTGGCTGGTACCCCTGACACCCCTGCTAGCCGGCATACTGCTCTGGCGGTGGCCGCGACAACTGGCGCCCTGGTACTGGCTGACCTGTTTGCCCGCCTTGCTGCTGAGCATCTGGCCCGCACACTCGCTTGAGCTGACCATGCTCTGGCCCGGTGTGATCTGGGGCGCGGAGGATCTGCTGGCGCGTGCCTGGCTCGGCTTCAGTGCGCTGCTATGGGGCTGCGCCAGCCGTTTTGCGGTTGCAGATCTCAGTGACGGCCGGCACCTGCAGCGCTTCTGGCTGTTCTGGATACTGTCATTGACTGGCAACCTGTTGCTGGTCATCGCCCAGGATGCGGTCAGCTTTTATATCGGCTTCACCTTGATGAGCCTCAGCGCTTACGGCCTGGTCGTGCATTTGCGCGGGCCGGCGCCGCGCCAGGCCGGGCGTATCTACCTGCAACTGGCGGTGCTGGGGGAGATGCTGATCTACGCCGGCATGCTGCTGCGCATGCACGAAGCCGGCGGCCTGCTGGGTTTTGTCGATTGGCAGAGCGTCCCTACCAGCGGCTTGACCGCTGGGCTACTGATCGTCGGCTTTGGCCTCAAGGCAGGTTTCTGGCCGCTGCATGTCTGGCTGCCGCTGGCCCATCCCGCCGCACCCGCGGCCGCCAGCGCCGTGCTCTCGGGAGCGATGATCAAGGCCGGCATTCTGGGCATCTGGCGGTTTTTGCCCGCAGAAGACGTGCTGCTTCAGGAATGGGCCAACTGGCTGCTGATCATTGGCGGGATCAGTGCCTTCTACGGCGTACTACTGGGGCTGCTGCAACACCGCGCCAAAGCCGCGCTCGCCTACTCTTCGGTGAGCCAGATCGGCTATCTGCTGATTATTCTTGCCCTCGGTTGGCAGCAACCCGAAGCCCGTCCCGCCGCAGCTCTTATGCTCGCGCTCTACGGCGTGCATCACGGCTTGGCCAAAGGCGCACTGTTCATGGGCGCCGGTCTGAGTGCCCACACGCGACTGAGCGGTTGGCACTGGGCATTGATGGCCGTGCCGGCGCTGGCACTGGCAGGCCTGCCCCTGACCACGGGCGCAGCGGTCAAGGTGTTGCTCAAGGACGGCGTGGAAACCAGCCTGCCCAGCCTCTGGCTGAGCGTGCTGAGTGTCGGGTCCATGGCGACCCTGCTGGTGGTCGCGCGGGCACTGTGGCTTATGCATCAGGCGCAAAAGACTGAGGCGTTGCCAGCGCCGCCGGTAAGCCAGCTCGCACCCTGGGCGCTACTGTGTCTGACGCCCGTGGCACTGCCCTGGCTCTGGCCCGAGATGCGCGAGGCCTTGCAGCAAAGCCTGCCTAGCTATGCCCTGTGGGCGGCTACCTGGCCATTGGCTGCGGGGCTGGTGTTGGTTGGTCTGGCCATCGGGCTTGGCTGGCGCATTCCTGGGCCCTTGCGCCATCTACCCAACCCGGCCAGGGCCGGCTCGATCCGCTTCAAACGCTGGATGACTCGGCCGCCCAAACCCGCACCATCGCCCCGAGCCAATGCCCAGCGCTGGCGGCATCTGGAACGGCGCTGGAACCGAGCATTCCAGCCCGACGCAGTAGCCACCAGTGCCTGGTTGATAGGCCTGCTGTTGCTACTCGGCTGGATCAGTTAGGAATGCACGACCGCATCACTGGCCCGCGAGGCCTTTAATCAGCTCTTTATGGAAGCGCTCGGGTTCCTGGATCTGCGGCGAGTGGCCCAGATCGGGAAACTCGATCAGCGTCGCCTGTGGAATCGCTTCGGCTGCCTGCTCGCCCAGCACGTCGTAACGCCCCAGGGTTTTCTGGATATCCTTGGGGGCCTGTGCCTTGCCGATCGCCGTGTTGTCCTTCTCACCAATGAGCAATAGCGTGGGCATCTGCAGCTGGCCGAACTCGTGCACCACCGGCTGGGTAAAGACCATGTCCGAGGTCAGCGCCTGATTCCAGGCCACCAGCTCCTTGTCTTTACCGGCGTACATGCCTGCCTGCATCTCGACCCAGCGATCGTATTCAGGCTCCCAGGTATTCACGTAGTAGGTCGACTCCTGATAGGCCCGAATGCCTTCGGCCGTCTTACCCAACTCCGCCTTGTAGCCAGCGTCGATGCTCTGATAGGGCACACCGAGGGCCTTCCAGTCTTCCAGACCAATCGGATTGACCATCACCAGCTGCTCGGTTTGCTCGGGATACATCAGCGCGTAACGCGTGGCCAGCATGCCGCCCATGGAGTGGCCCATGACCGTGACCTTGTCGACGTCCAGCTCTTCCAGCAGCGCCTGGGTATTGGCCGCCAACTGGTGGAAGCTGAACTGGTAATGCTCGGGCTTGGATGACTTGCAAAAGCCCACCTGATCCAGCGCGATCACTCGGTAGCCTGCTTCATGCAGCTCGGCAATGGTGCCTTCCCAGGTACCCGCACAGAAGTTCTTGCCGTGCATCAGTACGACGGTTCTGCCATTGGCACTGTCCGCTTCTGGCTTCACATCCAGGTAAGCCATCTGCAGATCCTGGCCTTGTGAGCTGAAGGTAAAGCGCTCGAGCGGGTAGGCGTAGTCGAAACCGGACAGTTCGGCGTCGTATGTCGGTGCATCGTTAGCGGCGGCGCTGCCGACATAGCTGACTGCAGCGGCGCTGGCGATACAACTGGCCAGCAGCGTGCGGCGTATCAAGGGGCGTAACATTGGGACTCTCCTGTGTTCATCGGGCCACATGGCCGCAAACAGGATGACAGCATTTAGCCCGCAGGATTCCTTTTGTGGACATTCTGAAACATCTTCTCGCAGAATGCCCAGCCGCCCTCAAGCAGCGCCAGCAATACCTTACCCAGCGAAAAAACCGTCATATCATCTTCCTTGTTGAGTACGTGAATCAGTTGTACAGAAAGCTTGGCCCGGGATGCTCCCGGCCGTCGTCAACACCGACTTCCAGCGTCACCAGATCATTCAGCCGGGCATTCAGGCCTTCGATCAGTTGACGATGGTTCTGGGGCTGATTGGCCAGGTTCAGCAGTTCATCCGGATCGTTTTCAACGTCGTAGAGCTCAAGATCATTGTTGGCGATCAACGCGTCCAGGTCGGCCGGCGTATGGTGCTGGCTCGGCGCAAAGTAACGGGCGAACTTGTAGCGACCATCGTGGATGCCGCGAAACAGCGCGCGGTTATCCCGTGACGGCCCTAGCCGGCCTCTGCGCAGGGACTCCCTGATTACGGTCCAGGGCGAAACCTTGTCAGCGTTGCGCATCACCGACTCGGTAAACTCCGGATCCAGATACATGGTCACGCCGTAGTTGAACAGGTGACCGCGCTCATCCCGCGCCGAGCGCCGGCTCGCACCGCCCAGGCTGCTGGCCAGGCTTACGCCGGCGAGTTGCGGATAGCGCTCGGCCTGCTGCGCCGCCGGCATACCGGCCAGCTCCAGCAGCGTCGGCACTATATCGACCGTCGAGCCCAGCGCAGGGGTATCGCGTGCATAGTCGATATCCGGGTGGCTGACGATAAAGTTGACCCGGGTATTCTCCTTGTACATGTGCGGGCCCTTCTGCCGCAGCTTGTGCGCACCCGCCATTTCACCGTGATCGGCGGTCAGAATCACAATAGTGTCCTGATCCCGGCCGCTGGTCTTGAGCGCGCCCAGCACCTGGGCAATCGACTGATCGACATCGCGAATACAGTTGAAGTAATAGCTTTGCAGGCCCTGCCAGAGCTGCTCGTCATGCGGGTCGATATGCCCGTAAACCTGATTGCAGATATGCACATCGGTCTGCTGCGCCCAGGGCTTGGTGCTCAGATCTTCTGTATAGAAACTGGCAGGCAGCGGTACATCCCAGCGCTTGGCGTATACGCCAGTCGCAGGCCCAGGAGAAATCGGCCCGAGGTAATTTTCGCGCAGCCGGCTGCGCTGCTGGGCTGCGCCCGAGCTGTAGAACATGATGTCGTGCGGGTTGACGAAATTGACTGCCATGAACCAGGGCTTTTCGTCATCCTTGTGCTCATGCAGCCAGGTAACCGTATCGCTGGCCGTGACCTTGTCGAAAATGAACCCGCTCATGTGCGACCCGTGCGGATCGCCGTTGAGGTTGTAATCGGCAAAACCGAACGGCAGCAACGCATCGGAGGTGGTTTCCACCACGCCATAGGTCAGATCCGACGCCTCGGCAATGTGCGACAGATGCCACTTGCCCTTGTAGGCGGTTTGATACCCGAGATCACCGAGCATATGGCCCAGGGTCGGTATGGTTGATGCCAACTCATTGAACGGCGGCAAACCCAGATTGGCGGTGATGCCGGTTTTTTGCGTGTGCTGGCCGGTAAAGATTACTGAACGTGAAGGTGAGCAGGGCGTGGTATTGACGTGAAAGTTTCCCATACTGACGCCGCGCTGCAGCAAGGCCTCATGCCCCGGCAGGTGCAGCACGCTGGGAAGATCGGCCATGGCGCGCTCCTGGTCAGTGACGATCAGCAGAATATTCAGCTTGCGATTGAGACCACGCGCGTTGACCGCTGCGCTGCTGCTTGACGGCATAACGGTGCTGCCATTGCCGCTTTGCGCGGACAGCGAATGCGCCAGGCTGGTAGCGGACAAGGCGCCAGCCCACTTCAATAGATCACGACGTTTCACATTGGGCTCCGGGCGGCTGCAGCGCTGGTTATTGTTTTTATCTGGCCGGGTAGCGTTCGAGCGTAAAGTTGCTCACCGGTATTAAGTCACTCCAATCCCTTTATCCTCAGGCTGACAAAAACACCCAAATGATTCCAATGCATTTTTCTGGGCCGAGCCATGCGGTTTACGCATGAGCGTGACCAACCTACACTCCAAGCTGTCAACAAAACATAGTGGTCGTTCATGAATAATCTGCAGCAGCTCCGTCATTTTGCCGCACTAGCCGAGCACGGCAATTTCGCCCGTGCCGCCGAAGCAGTGCATCTCAGCCAACCTGCACTGAGTCGCAGCATTCAGGCGCTGGAAGCCAGCCTGGATTGTCGTCTGCTCGACCGCCACAGCCGGGGCATCAGCCTAACAGTGCATGGCCAACTGGTGCTCGAACATGCCCAACGCCTGTTGGCGGGCAGCCACGCGTTGAAAAATGCAGTTAGCCAACTGGGTAATCTGGAAGCAGGCGAACTGTTGCTGGGTAGCGGGCCCTACCCCGCCGCTCGGCTGGTGCCGCAGGCAATGGGCAAACTGGCCAAGGCGTACCCGCGCGTGCGGATCAGCCTGCAGATCGACAATTGGCGAGGGCTTCGCACGCGGCTGCTTAACGATGATCTGGAGCTGTTCGTGGCAGACATTCGCGATCTTGAAGACGACCCGCTGCTGCAGATAGAGGCGTTGAGTGTGCATAAAGGAGTGATCTGCTGCCGGCCGGACCATCCGCTAACCCATCACGACCAGGTAACGGCTCAAGCGCTTTTTGCCTATCCGCTCGCAGCAACCCAGCTACCGCAAAAGATAGAAAGCGAGCTCAATTCCCTGAGCGGGCGCGAGCAGCCAATCAATATTCAATGCGACAATTTTATGGTGTTGAAGGCGCTGGTAGCTCAAAGCGACGTGCTGGCCATGGCCCTGTGGGACGTTGTAGCAGAGGATGTTGCGGCGGGGCGGTTGGATATATTGCGGCTGGAAAGGGGCATTTTTCAACAGACATCGGCGTACGGGTTGGTAAGCCGTGCAGGCCATACGCTATCACCTGCCGCACAGATGTTACGCAAGCACGTGCTGGAGGATGAGACAGCGGCCAACTGACACCAGCGAGCGCCGTATGGCGCCGCGGGCGAGCTAAATCGATATTAGAAAATCAGCATCAGCAGACCAATAACGACGGCCAGGCCAATCAGAAAAATGATACCTACAGTGCTGGCAAGAAACTTCAACATAATTAAACTCCTGTTTTTAATGGCTCTACCCCTAGGACTCGGTATAAGGCTCATCGTTCCCCAGTAAAGGTCAACGGCAGCATTGAACAGACTTGCATTCGCCGCCGGATTGATTATGGTAGGCCTATGCATCCAAGGTATTGCGCCACAACCATGACTCGCTCGCCCGTCATAGACAGATCCTTCAAGAACTTCCTCTCTTAAGCCGGGGCGCGCTCGCGTACCCGGCCGCGTCACTTCCCTATTGCCGTTTCAGACCCAGAACATTTCTCTTCCTTGCCCTCCCGCTAATACGGCGTAGAGGAAGGCAGGTCTGAATCGAGCGGCAAACCGTTACGTACTTAATTGAAGATAATTGCATACCATGAACACTCAACCCCAGATCACCCTGACCAGACTCGACGTTCAACGCCTGGACAAACTGCTGGATCCGCTTAAATACCCGGTGGATATTCTTGAACGGCTGGAAAACGAAATCGCCCGCGCACGCATCGTCAGCCACAAGCGCATCCAGGCCAATGTAGTGACCATGAACTCCACCGTGCGCCTGCTGGATGAAACCACCGCGCGCGAGTTCCTGGTCACACTGGTCTACCCACACAACGCCGGCAACCCTGACACCGTCTCGGTTCTTGCTCCGGTTGGCACGGCCATCCTGGGACTCAAGATCGGCCAGAGCATCGAATGGACCTCGCCACAGTGCCGGCCGCTGAAGCTCAAGGTATTGGATATTCCTTATCAGCCTGAGGCGCACCAGGAATATGAGTTGTAGGGAGGGAGAGGGGCGCAGCGCTGGACGGACCGACGGGATTTCAGAAGCATCAAAATGACCGTAGCATTCTGCCTAATAGCTCCATCGCCTGCTCGCTCTCGGCACTCCAGGGGTGCCCGTGATTGAGCCTGGCGCAGTGCCGAAAGTCCTGGCTGGCGGAGAAGATCGGGCCGGGGGCCAGGCTTATGCCTTGCGCCAGGGCCAGTTTGAATAGCTGCAGCGAGTCCACATTGGCAGGGAACTCGAACCAGAGGAAATAACCCCCGTTGGGTCGGGTAACCCGGGTGCCTGGCGGGAAGTGCCTGGCGGCAGACGTAAGCATGGCATCCTGCTGCCCTTCCAGCGCATAGCGCAGCTTGCGCAGGTGGCGATCGAAATTGCCGTGTTGCAGATAGTCGGCAATCGCCGCCTGTGCCGGAACCGAGGGTGAAATGGTGGTCATCAGCTTTAGTCGCGCGATGCGTTCGGCATAGCGACCACCGGCCACCCAGCCAACTCGGTAGCCGGGTGCCAGGCTTTTGGAAAACGATCCGCAGTGCATCACCAGGCCCTCGTCATCCAGACTCTTGATTGGCTTGGGAGGGCGCTCACCGTAGTAGAGCTCGGCGTATACATCATCCTCAATGAGTGGCACCTGATAGGCGCGCAGCAGACCGTAAAGCTCTTCCTTGCGGCTCTCGTTAAGGCTAGCGCCAAGCGGGTTCTGGAAGCTGCTCATAAACCAGCAGGCTTTGACCGGCAGGGTCGCCAGCCGCTCCTGCAATACCTTGAGGTCGACTCCATCTCGAGGGTGGACGGGTATTTCCACCGCTTTTAGCTTCAGCCGCTCAAGTACCTGCAAGCAGGCGTAGAAAGCGGGCGACTCGATGGCCACCAGATCGCCAGGCTGGGTAACGCATTGCAGGGCCAGGTTCAGCGCTTCAAGGGCGCCGTTGGTAACGACCAGCTCTTCCATCGGCAACATCACACCGCTGACCATGTAGCGCAGCGCAATCTGGCGCATCAGGTCGGGATTGCCTGCGGTCATGTCGGCGATGATATCGCCTGGCGACAGATTGCGCAGGCCATGCGACATGGACCGCGCAAGGCGCGCCAGCGGGAACAGGTCGGGGCTGGGGAAGGCAGAGCCGAAAGGAACTGTGTGCGGATTCTTCAGCGAGCCGAGTACAGAGAACACCAGTTCGCTTACGTCCACATCGGTGGTTTCCTGGCGGGCAGGATCTGGCCGTGCTTCTGGCAGAGGCAATCCGGCCAGCGCCCGGACAAAGTAGCCAGAGCGCGCCCGCGCCTGGATCAGGCCACGATCTTCCAGCAGGTAATAGGCCTGAAATACCGTAGACGGGCTGACGCCGTAAGTGCTGCTGGCATGACGCACCGAGGGGATTTTTTCCCCGGGTGTCAAAATGCCTTGGCGTATCAGCTCGGCAATATCGTCAGCCAGTCGTTCGTACCGTTTCATCTACGCCTATCGATCCAGTGAGGTGGGGCCCCTGACCGGTGCCAGGAAGGTTGATTCAGCCACAATAGACGCGCCATTGTCTTCGGCTGTGGAGAGCACGAAGTTGATTCTATTCCTTGGCGCGAGGCCCTGCTCGCCAGTCCAGACCACGCTGACAGGAACGTCGACAATGTGCTCGGCATCCAGTCGGACCTGTCCCGGCGAGGCCAGCTGGAAACCCTCTGGCGCATCCAGACTGATATGGTATTGCTCGGCTTGCTGAGTCTTGTTGATGATCTTCAAACTATAGGTGTTGTCCAGTTGCCCGGCGCTATTCTCACGGAACAGAGTGCGGTCGCGCGTCACGTCCAGCGACATCAGCGGGCGCTCGATCAGGGCTAGGATAAACAGGCCGATCATCAGCGTCAGCATGCCGGCATAGCCAACCAGGCGCGGGTGCAGCCAGCGGGTCGTGCCACCCTCCAGTGCGCGTTCGGAAGTGTAGCGCACCAGGCCACGCTCGTAGCCCATCTTGTCCATCACGCTGTCGCAGGCGTCAATACAGGCGGCGCAGCCGATGCATTCGAACTGCAGACCATTGCGGATATCGATACCGGTCGGGCACACCTGCACGCAGAGCGTGCAATCAGTGCAGTCGCCCAGGCCTTGGGCTGCAGGATCACTGTCCTTGCGCCGTGGGCCGCGTTGTTCGCCGCGTTCGGCATCGTAGGCAATGACCAGGGTATCGCGGTCAAACATCACGCTCTGAAAGCGCGCATAGGGGCACATGTCGCGGCACACTTTTTCACGCAGCCAGCCGGCGTTGATATAGGTGGCTGCGGTGAAAAAGAACACCCAGAACGCGGCCTGCGAGCCCAGGTTGAAGGTCAGCAGGCCAAGACTCAGCTCGCGAATCGGAGTGAAGTAGCCGACAAAGGTCAGGGAGGTCATCAGGCTGACGCCAAGCCAGATAGTGTGCTTGGCGCTGCGGCGCAGCAGCTTGTTGGCTGACCAAGGCGCGGCGTCCAGACGTATGCGCTGATGTCGGTCGCCCTCGGTGACCTTTTCCGCCCACATGAAGACCCATGTCCAGACGCTTTGCGGGCAGGTATAACCGCACCAGATACGGCCAGCCGCCACGGTGATAAAGAACAGGCCAAAAGCGGCAATGATCAGAATGGCAGACAGCAGAATCAGGTCCTGTGGCCAGTAGGTGGCGCCGAAGATATGGAACTTGCGGTTTGCCAGATCCCAGAGTACGGCCTGACGGCTGTTCCAGGTCAGCCAGGCGGTGCCGAAGAACAGCGCAAACAGGCCACCTGCACCGAGCAGCCGGAACAACCGATAGCGACCGGTAAAGCCTCGGGTGTGGATAGGACCACCGGAACCGGCAGGGGTGTTGCGTATGGCTGCTGCGTCAATGATCTTGGCGGGAATTCTCTCGCTCATGGTGTTACCCCATCAGTCGTTATCAGGCTGAGGAGATAATGGGCAGGGGCACTGGTACATAACAGGCTCAGATTTCAGAATAAAAACCATATCAGGTGTGGCATGCAGTCGCATGCGTTGGTTTATTGATTAACCAGATCTGCCCTCATGAGCAGCACAAACTGGCTAAGAAGCTCCATCTGATATGGTTTTAAGGAGCAAAACTGAGCCTGTTTACAGCGCAGGAAAAACGCCATAGTTGGTCTTCATATCAGCTGTGCCCGGAGGCCATCAGCGCATGTATCAATACGGCGATCATGACGGTGCCCCGATAGGCGAGCGCGTTGCACAGTTTCGCGATCAGGTTGGGCGCCGCTTTGGCGGCGAGCTCACGGAGGAGAAGTTTTTGCCTCTGCGTTTTGCAAAATGGCCTGCATCTGCAACGCCACACCTGTATGTTTCGCGTAGCCATCCAGGAAATAAGTGTGCTCTATACTCACCCAGCTATCGGGCCGAGGCCCCTGTACCGTCGGAGGGATATATGAATACTGGCGCGCTTTTGTGGCTGATCGCCCTGCAGGTGGTGGGGAGTTTGATCAGCGTGGTTCTGCTGCCCTGGTTACCGGGTCCCATTATCGGGATGCTGCTGTTGGTGATTGGGCTATTGGTGATCGGCAGGCTGCCGGAATCGCTTGAGCGCACGGCGGCTGCCCTGTTGAAATATCTACCCTTGCTGCTGGTTGTTCCCGCTTCCGGCATCGTACTCAGCCATGCCCGGCTTACGCAGGATGCATTGCCGATTGCGGTAGCCTTGGTCGGTTCGCTGCTGGTGGCGGTGCCCGTCTGCGGCTGGCTATTCCAATGGCTGCTGCGCCGCCAGGAGAACCGTTGATGCTCGGCTTGCTGACGTCACTACCCATGTTCGCCATCATGCTCACATTGGCGGCCTACCAGACCGCGCTTTACCTGCAACAACGCACCGGATGGCTGCTATTACAACCCGTCATCGTAGCGCTGATGCTGGTGGTCGTGGCCCTATGGTTGTTGCAGATCGATTACGCACAGTATCGCCAGGCAGCGGACCCGATTGCATTGTTGCTCGGGCCCGCAACGGTCGCCCTGGGCGTTCCATTGTATTTGCAGCGCCAACGGATCGCATCGCTGCTACTGCCCATTCTGCTGACCTTGCTCGTCGGCGCCGTGCTGATCGTCGCCCTGACGCTGGTACTGGGCTGGTTGTTGGGCGCGCAGTGGGTAACGCTGATGTCGCTGGCACCCAAGTCGGTGACCATGCCGATTGCCATGCTTCTGTCCGAGCAGGCTGGCGGCGATCCGGCACTGACGGCCGCTCTGGTAATGCTCACGGGCGTCATAGGGACGGTCATGGCGCCGCCGTTACTGCGCCTGTTCAAGGTGAACTCTCCGGCAGCACGGGGCTTCACCCTGGGCATGAACGCCCACGCGATAGGTACCGCTTACGCCGTGCAGGAAGGCGGCGAATGCGCCGCCTTTGCCGCACTGTCCATGAGCCTGATGGGCGTGGTTACTGCGCTGGCACTGCCTTGGGTGATATAGCGGCCATGAGCTTTTCAGCCCGGCCCCTTGGAAGGTCGTTAATGTCTTGCTAGGCATGGTGCCGGCAGTAAAGATCGAACTGGGAGCCTGCTGATTGCAAGCTATTGATTTGAAAATCACCGAATTAAAAGGCGAAAGCCCAAGCAGGATTCAATCGGTATGCTTGGATTTATGCCCCATCAACCTCTTAGGCTTCGACCCTCTGGATTTGGCGAAGGACAACGGCGGCTTTTTCTGGGATGCCGTCGCCACCATGATCCCCATGCGCAGACCAAATTTACGCAGTATCGAATCGATGGTACTCAAGGTTGGGTTGCCCTTGTCCGTTTCCAACTGATACAAGGCTCTCGTAGACATGCCGCACATTTGAGCAAAGGTCGCCTGATCAAAACCTGTGATCTCCAGACGAAGCCTGCGAACAGCCATACCGAGCGTTAACTCGCCGCCACTTTGTAGCGCCATGATCTCGTCAATCAATTGCCCACGTTGCTCACCGGTCATGGTTTTCATAGCACCCCCCATAGCTCAAGGTTCAAATCCAGATCATTTACTGGAATAGCCTTTGATTGACGAACGTCCAGAGGCATATTCACCAGTAGATCCGGTAGCGCCCTGAACTCATTGACCGCGCTACGGATACGCTCATAGAGTTCATCTGGGGCATACCACTGCGGGAAGTACGCACAGATCTCACGCCACTGTGGGCTCCCTTTCTTTTCGGCATCCCATTTCGTTGCCCTGGTGACGCCCTCGGCATCCAGAACCATTGGAGCCAAGTCATAGATTGGGGCTAGATCAAACCTCCCGCGGTATCGGAAAATAGACGTATTGCGACCGTGATTGTCGCTGTTGCCCAGGATTCGGTTAAGCAGGTCTCGACGGATGTATTCAAAGACCAGTTCAGGAACCTCATCGGCTTGCCCGCTGGAGCACCACAGTTCAATCAGCCTCGATAACACCACCTCATGCCTGAGTCTCGATCCAGGCTCTGTATTGCCCAGTAATGAGTAGACCGACTCGACAGGAATACGCTCTACGTTATCGTCAGCGATTTTGCGGTCAAACCGCCGCATCCAGAGGCTGGGTTTCTCAGCTTCTTCCAAACTCAACCCATCTGTCGAAACGGTATTCATGCCGAGACTCGCTACCGCCTTGTAGTACTGGTACTCAGCGCGAAGAATATTTTTATCGTTCTCAGTAACCTTGTTGCGGGCAAACTTCACCAGCCAGTGCGCTTTCACCAACGAGTCACTGAGCATGGCATCAGCATAAAACTCGTCATCAGGCCCCTCTGCCAACAACAACTTGGGTGCTTCGCCCTGAGCACCGGTCGCGCCGCCCAGCGCTGCGCCAGCTTCGTAGGCGTATTCAAGAAAGTCATTGGAGCGCGTTACCACCTCCTGACGAGCGAAGGCTTCCTCGTCCGTATTCTCCAAGGCTTCAACGGACTCCTTCACGCGAAGATTACCTATAGGCGATGGAGTGCATCTACCAAGCAAAAATAGATCACGATCCAATTCGGCCGGCATGTCGTTATTGAATCGCCTGAGCAGCGAGCTTCTCGCATGACCCGCCGGAATAATGTCGAGAACGAAAGCTGGAAAGCCTTTACTGTCCTCAGCACTCCAGTTGACCGGCAAGTTAACGCTGACCGCATGCTCGAAAAGGCTATCTGACACCTCATAGAAGTCACATAGATAAGCTGCCTTGTACGACGCGGTGATGCGCTTGCCCGCAACGGCTTGCGTATCCGATACGGCCAAGTCCAGGGCATCGTGCCACTGACCTTCCACATAGGTTTGTATGGTTAGCGTTTCGTACATCACGGCGAACTCAATCGGCATTAATATGCTGACAAATATAGGCCAGCACCAATTAATCGGCAATATAAATCATGAAATTGCTTTAATTCAGACTTTACCAGCAATTTAGTGCTGATTTAAGGTCGCTCGGAAGGCGTGCTCTGGCGATATGCCCAGCATCATGTCGCTCTTAATTCGCCGGGACCACGCAGCGGTATCTAGATTGGTGCGGAAGGGTTTGAAGTAATAGGCCAGCTTTGCTTTCGTGCGACTGAGATTGGTTATGGTGGCGTGACTCTACTTCTGAGCTCCGCTAAAAATGGAGGGATTACCACATCAAACATTTTCTTCACGCAGCTGCGGATTCCACGCCATTCGGACACTCAGCCCACGCTGATCCGGACAACTGTTCCACGCTCATTCGGACAGGCAGTCGGAGCGCAGCGACGCAGGGTTGGCATTGTTAGTCCGAGGTACTCGGTGCCGTCAACTGCTTTGCTCGACGGCGCATTGATTCGCCCTTGAGATTGATCCGGTAAGCGTTGTGCACCAAGCGGTCGAGGATGGCGTCGGCTAGGGTCGGGTCGCCGATCAGTTCATGCCAGTTATCCACCGGCATCTGGCTGGTGACGATGGTCGAGCGCTGGCCGTAGCGGTCGTCCAGCAACTCCAGCATGTCGCGGCGTTGTTCGGCAGTGAACGGGGCCATGCCCCAGTCATCAAGGATCAGCAGATCGGTCTTGGCGTAGCCGCTCATCAGCTTGGTGAAGCGGCCGTCGCCGTGGGCCAGGCCCAGCTCTTCCATTAGGCGCGGCAGGCGCAGGTAGCGCACGCTGTAGCCTTCCCGGCAGGCCTGGTGGGCCAAGGCGCAGGCCAGCCAGGTCTTGCCGACGCCGGTGGCACCGCCGATGATCAGGTTAAGCCCATCGCGCAGCCATCGACCGCTGCTCAGTTGCAGGATCAACGCCCTGTCCAGCCCGCGTGGGCTGCCGTAGTCGATGTCTTCGAGGCAGGCGTTGTGCTTGAGCCGGGCCTGACGCAGACGGCTGCTCAAGCGCTTGTCGTCGCGCTCGGTCAGTTCGCGGTCGACCAGCAGGCCGAGGCGTTCCTCGAAGCTCAGGCTGTCGATGCCGGGCGCTTTCGATTGCTCGTGCAACGCCTTGAGCATGCCGTGCAAGCGCAGGGTCTGGAGTTTGTCCAGGGTTGGATGAGGTAGCATGGTGGGTTTCCTTGGGGTCAGTGGTAGTAGCCGGGGCCGCGCAGGTTGGCGTGGTCATCCGGCAGCAGGGGCAGGTTCTGTTGAGCTAATGGTAGGCTTTCCAGGCCTTGGCGCAGGATCGATTCGAGGCTCTTGTAGCTGCACGCGCCGAGGCTCAGGGCGCGGCGGCAGGCCAACTCCAGACGGTCTTCGCCATGAGCTTTACCGAGGCGCAGGATGCCCAAGCAAGCACGGTAGCCATGCTGCGGGTGGACGCGGCGTTCGAGGATATGGCTGATCACTCCGGCGGTGTTCGGCCCGGTCTGTTCGGCCCAGCCGATCAGCCGTTGCGGCGTCCACTCGGCGTGCTCACGGTGACTCTTGGGCATGTGCTCGGCTTGCGTGCTGTGCCGGCCCTTGTGCATTGAGCGCGGGTGGCTGGCGACTCGCTGGTTGGCATGGAAGCATTCCACCGTACGCGCCGTCAGGCGCACCTCCAGCTGCTTCTTCACCAGTTGGTAGGGCACCGAGTAGTAATGCCCATCGAGCTCGACGTGGTAGTCGATGTGCACCCGCGCCTTCTTCCATTCGGCATAGACATAGGGCTGCTCCGGCAGCGGCCGCAGCGCCGGGTGATCCAGGCTGTCGAAGGCCGATTGCCGGGAGCCCGGCAGTTTGCGGAACGGTCGCTGATTGAGTCGCTCCAGCAACACCGCGATGGCGCTGTTGAGTTCATCCAGCGAGAAGAACTGACGGTTGCGCAGGGCGGCGAGTATCCAGCGCTCAACCACCTGCACGCCAACCTCGGCCTTGGCCTTGTCGCGCGGCTTACGTGCCCGCGCCGGCACCACCGCCACGCCGTAGTGCTCGGCCAGGTCGCGGTAGCTGGGGTTGATGTCCGGCTCGTAGCGGTGGCTCTTGCTCACCGCGCTGCGCAGGTTATCCGGCACCACGATCTCCGGCACCCCGCCGAGGAAGGCGAAGCAGCGGGCGTGGGAGCCCAGCCAGTCTGGCAGTTTCTGCGACCGGGTGGCTTCGGCGAAGGTGTAGCTGGAGGCACCGAGCACAGCGACGAACACCTGCATCGGATGGATCTCACCGGTGTGGTGGTCGATCACCGACACCGTCTGCCCGGCGTAGTCGACGAACAGCTTCTCGCCGGCGCGGTGCTCCTGACGCATCACCACGTCCAGCTTGCCAGCCCACGCCCGGTAGTGCTCGCAGAACCAGCTGTACTGGAAGCCCTGCGGTTGGCCCAGCCGGTACTCCTGCCAGAGCAGGGCCAGGGTTACGCCGGGGCGGCGGAGCTCGGTGTGCACCCGCGCCCAGTCGGGCATTGGTCGCTGTTCGTTGGGCACTGTCGGGGCTGGTGGGAACAACTGGCGCTCCAGCTCGGCATCGGACAAGGAACAGGGCCAGGTCAGGCCGTTGGCGGCAAAACGGCTGAGGTAGTCGCCGGCTGTGCTATGACCAACGCCAAGGCTGCGGGCGATCTTGCGGACGGACAGGCCGCAGTCGTACTTGAGGCGCAACACCTCTCGGATTTTACGCATGGATAAACGCTCCACAATGACCCCTTCGCTTCGAAAAAGAGGTCGATGATAGTGAGTTTAATCCTGCGTAGCTGCCTGCCTGGAAAGTGTCCGGATGGCCGTGGAATCGGTGTCCGGATGCTCGTGGAATGAGTGTCCGGATCAGCGTGGAATCACTGTCCGGATGTGCGTGGAATGGGTGTCCGAGTCAGCGTGGAATCCGCA